>TARA_R110002012_G_scaffold248194_1_pt1 | contig 281443 bp, 273 predicted proteins | sample TARA_R110002012 | Tara Oceans TARA_R110002012 (sample SAMEA4396515) | marine metagenome | biome: Westerlies Biome; feature: [DCM] deep chlorophyll maximum layer (ENVO:01000326); material: water (ENVO:00002006), including particulate matter (ENVO:01000060) such as... | depth 40 m | reverse complement strand
TGAGCCAACCGGTCAAGGCGGATATAAAGAAAGCTTGATATGATGTAATGCGGCTTTGCGGCGCGATCTGGCGCCTTGACGGAACCGCACACCGACAGACTATTTATTGATAGCTAACAGCCCAACAACTCCATTCAGATGACGTGCACATCTCCCTGCGGCTGCGTTCGTGATTTGACAAGGAAACTGCCAGTCTGACCGGGCCGGCCATGACGTTGCCCCCTGCGCCTATTCCAGTTTGAAGTAGGCGGTGTCCCAATCAGAAGGACCAGAGATGAAGCGCACCAGATTCACCGAAGAGCAGATCATCGGGATATTGAAGGAGCAGGAGGCTGGCGTGCCAGTTGCCGACCCGTGTCGCAAGCACAGCGTCAGCAATGCCAGCGTCTACAAGTGAAAGGCCAAGTATGGCGCCATGGACGTCAGCGAGGCCCGAAGGCTGAAGGCTCTTGAGTGTCAGCCGTCAGCACCTCTGTCCCAGAATTGTGGTTGAGCTTTAAGGAGTGTTTTGGTCTCGTCGGATGACGAAGGAACCAAGATGACGACCAAATCCTCGAACACCAAAAAGCCTGTCGAGCGGGTGATGAAGGACATTCGCCGGGCAACCCGCCGGCGCTTTTCAGCCGAAGACAAGATCCGGATCGTTCTCGATGGCCTGCGTGGCGAAGACAGCATTGCCGAGCTGTGCCGCAAGGAAGGCATTGCGCAGAACCTCTATTACACTTGGTCCAAGGAGTTCATGGACGCCGGCAAGCACCGCCTAGCGGGAGATACTGCGCGCGCTGCCACCAGTGATGAGGTCAAGGATCTGCGCCGAGAGGCTGGTGCGCTCAAGGAATGCGTTTGCCGATCTGACGCTTGAAAACCGTCTGCTCAAAAAAAGCATGATTGCGGATGGGGACGACCAAGAATGAGATATCGCGCATCCGAAAAGCTCGAGATCATCAATATTGTCGAACAGTCGCACCTGCCGGCAAAAACGTACACTGGACCGGCTGGGTATCCCGCGCCGGACCTTCTATCGCTGGTATGATCGCTATCTCGGGGGCGGGCCCGAGGCGCTCGAAGATCGGCCATCGGCACCGAGCCGGGTGTGGATCCCGACCGATATCCATGACCAGATCATCGAAATGGCGCTGGAAGAGTCAGAACGGTCGCCCCGGGAACTGGCTGTGCAGTTCACCGACCAGAAGGGCTACTTCGTCTCCGAAGCCAGCGTTTACAGGCTTCTCAAGGCCCATGACCTGATCACCAGTCCAGCCTGTGTGCTGATCAAGGCGGCAAGCGAGTTCCACACCAAGACGGTGCGGTCCAACCAGATGTGGCAGACCGACTTTACCTACTTCAAGATCATTGGCTGGGGCTGGATGTACCTGTCCACCGTGCTCGACGATTACTCGCGCTACATCATCGCCTGGAAGCTGTGCAGCACGATGCGGGCACAGGACGTCACCGACACGCTGGACATGGCGCTGGCCGCATCAGGGTGCGATCAGGTCCACGTTCAGCACAAACCACGCCTTCTGAGCGATAATGGCCCCTGCTATATCGCTGAAGAACTTGCTGACTATATCGAGACCAAAGCCATGAGCCATGTACGGGGTGCGCCGATGCATCCCCAGACCCAGGGTAAGATCGAGCGCTGGCACCAGACTATGAAGAACCGCATTCTGCTCGAAAACTACTTCCTGCCCGGCGACCTTGAGGCCCAGATCGGTGCCTTCGTCGAGCACTACAACAACCGGCGCTACCATGAGAGCCTGGCCAACGTGACACCGGCCGACGCCTACTTCGGTAGGGCCGCAGCCATCCTCAAACAGCGCGAAAGGATCAAACGCCTGACCATCCAGCATCGGCGCTTGCAGCACCGCAAGCTCGCCGCATAATATCAACCCAAAGACGAGCCAGACACTCCGCTAATCTGCGATCCAACCTGAGCCAAATGATCTGACGACGGACAGGCCCAGCCGCGAAACCGGACATAGACCGAGTTCCACTTGCCATAGCGCTCATGCATGTCGCGCCAGGGTCAGCCTACCCGCAGGACATGCAGCATGCCATTCAGATATCGGCGATTATCTTGTGCTGGTCGGGACTTCCGTCCTCGCTCAGCCGGCAAAAGCTCGCCAATGAGCTGCCACTCTGGGTCCGACAAATCCCCACGTGCCAAAAACGCCTCCTAAAATGCAGTCTTGAATCACGGCAAAGCCGATTTGGGAATCCACTTTGTCAACAGGACCTAGGAGCCCTTCCCGGGCAGCCCAGCTCGCTGGAACCCAGCGCGCAGCCGAATAGTAGAACTCTATTTCCGACGCATCACGGGATGACGGGGCATTGGGGTTGATGTTTGCCAAGTACCAGGTTCATGTTTTTCTCCATCAAGGACATAGAGCCTTCATACTGGATGGCGCCCGCTTCCAGTTCGCCTTGCTGCGCACCGGCTAGGGCATCTGCGCTCCAAACGGCACACGATGGCCGCGCTACCTCTAGCCCGAAGGCTAAGAATGGGACGACCATAATCGTCAAGACGGCCAGTCTGTTTTTCAGCAGTGGCGTACTGGTAAGCACAAGCGGCAGGTATGAGATAAACAGCAATGCCACTGCAAAGCGTGTCAGGTGTGGTGATACGAAATACAGCGGCGACATGAGCGCCGCGCAAGAAATGAGGACGAGATGATCGCGATATGCCAGGTCGTCTTTCACCGTCGCGCCTGCAGTAAAGAGCAGGCTGGCTGATGCGGCGAATGCCAGAACGTAGCGAATACCCGAGCCTGACGCAATCTCGCCGGTCGGCAGGAAAAAGGCGATGGCGGCGGTTCCTGTCGCGATCATAGTCAACCGAATGGCCCAATGCTTCACCACACCAGCAGCAGCGGCTACAGCAACGCCGATATGAAGCATTATGCCGACGCCCGCGCCCAGCGCCCGCCAAAACGAGTTTGCTCGGTCAAAGAGCGCTAGGGCCGCAGCGAGGGCATAGAGCGCCGCGCCCCACCGTATGGTGGACATGGAATTGATGAAGCCGAACTGTGGAAATGTCAGGGCAGCGAACAGCAGAAACTTCGGCCCGATCACTTTGAGAATTATGGCCGACGACCCGATCATGATTGCGGCCATAACGGCGAAGTAAAGTTGATATCCACCGCTTGCGTTGGACGTTGTCCATACAATCAGCGCTTGCGCAGGCTCGAACCGAACGCCGATCAGAAAGCAGAGCGCGCTCATCGTCCGAGACAGGTCGGAGTAGTAGACGTACGATAGAATATCGCGGTTTATCGCAGGGTCGCGGAAGATCGAAGCGGCAAAAAAAAGAGAAGTCGCGACAAAGGCCGCCCAACTACCAGCGGTAGAGGTGCCGCGTGCCATAGCGCACCAGATCAGCGTTATCAGCGATGCGCCAATAAAGCCGCCCCACAGTAGATTACACGCCAACGCCAGCATATTGATCCCCGAAAAAACCTAGCCCGAAACATACATGCAGTTCGCCTTTGCACAAGTCGGAACTCGGCTCGCTTCCCATTTGTCCTCCTTCGACAACTATGGCACAGATTTACAGGCGAGACGTAAGGAGGGTTTTGGAGACTGTCTGAATACTCAGCAGTTCATTTGGTGGCGGCGATTTCAATGCAGATCCTGCCCACTTGCACTCAAAATGCCGATCTCCCAATTACCCGGCAATGACGCGCAGCGACAGGTTGCTCGAAGTCACGCTGCTCTTGCCATGTGTGATCGTGCGCAGGTATTCATCTACTTGACAGGTCTTCAGTAGCAGTGCAACAGACGGCTACATTTTAGGTAGCGGGCCTGTGCGCTCCAGTAAGTTTTTGGGGGGGGGCATTTAGTGACGAAATCGGCGCTAATCACCGGCGTTACAGGGCAGGACGGTGCGCTGCTCGCTGAGCTCCTGCTAAACAAGGGCTACCAAGTGCACGGCATGCGCCGGCGCGTCTCGCTCTTCAACACAGAGCGTATCGACCATTTGATTGAGGGTCCTTATTTTGAGAGCGGTCAGTTCGCCCTACATTACGGCGACATGACGGACACCAGCAGCATCATGCAAGTAGTGTCTCGCACTCAGCCGGACGAGATATACAATCTAGCTGCTCAGAGTCACGTTGGTGTTTCGTTCGAGCAGCCGGAATATACTGCCAACGCTGACGCTTTGGGAGCCCTTCGATTGCTGGAGGCGGTCAGGGCGCACAAACTTTCGGACAAGGTGAGATTTTACCAGGCGTCCACTTCCGAGCTGTACGGGTTGGTGCAGGAAACGCCGCAGCGGGAAGAGACACCATTCTATCCTCGTTCCCCTTACGCGGTAGCCAAGCTCTTTGCCTATTGGACAACGATAAATTATCGCGAAGCCTATGGAATCTACGCCTGCAATGGCATCCTATTCAATCATGAGTCAGCTAGGCGCGGCGAGACGTTTGTGACGAGAAAAATCACCCGCGGCCTGGCGCGCATTCGCTACGGGCTGCAATCGACGCTATTGCTTGGCAATCTTGACGCCAAGCGTGATTGGGGTCATGCGCGCGACTATGTGGAATTCCAGTGGCTTATGCTGCAACAGGACGCGCCAAAGGACTATGTGATTGCGACTGGCGAGCAGTATTCGGTTCGAGATTTCGTAAATGCCGCCGCTGAATTGATGGGGTTCGAGCTAACTTGGTCCGGGCAAGGGGTTGAGGAAGTGGCGCGCGACCGTCATGGCTCCGTAGTTGTGGAGGTCGACCCAGCGTACTATCGCCCCACTGAGGTTGAGACTCTTCTGGGCGATCCGGCGCGCGCCATGGCGGAACTCGGCTGGAAACCAAAGACGCCATTCTGCGATCTTGTTGCAGAAATGGTTGAGCACGACCTTGCGCTAGCGGGAAGCGAGCACATCCTGAAGACCCAGAGAGATATCGGCCATGGTACGCGATAAATGCAATGTTTGCGGCGGGGATCACTTGGAGCTCGTGATCGACTTGGGAAAGCATCCTCTTGCCGATACATTCCTGCCGCCTGCCGCTTTTGAGGATCCTGAAACAAATTTTCCTCTAATAGTACTTGAATGCTCAGCGTGCGGTCACGCCTTCACGAAGGTAAAGATTCCGGCCGAGGCCCGCTACATGGCGTCGGACTACAGCTACGACTCTTCCAACTCTGCGATAGCCGAGCAGCACTTCAGAGAGTTTGCCGGAGCTATAGTGGGCACGTACGCCTCGATATTTCCGGATGCAAAACCACGTCGGGCGCTCGATATCGGTAGCAATGTCGGAACGCTGCTGTCGTATTTCAAGTCAGACTTCGGCATCGATGTTGTTGGGGTTGAGCCATCCGACAATATCGCCAATTTGGCATTGCAGCGCGGCATTCCCACAGTTTGCGCCCTGTTCGACGACCGGATTGAGAGCAATGAGGTAGTGTCGCGAGTAAAGCTTGACGTCGTCGCCTCGACAAACGTGATGAACCATATCGACGAGCTGGCGTCGACCATGGAGACGATCAGGAAAATCGGCAGCGAACGTCTGCTATTTGCCTTCGAAGTACCCTATCTGCGCGACCTCATCGAAAAGGGCGCATTTGATACAATCTACCACGAGCATGTGAACTATTTTACTATCCGGTCCGTGTCGCGACTGCTGGAGCAGTCGGGATTTTCGCTCATTCATGCCGAACGCATAGAGTATATGGGCGGGTCCCTACGTATCTATGCGACCCTGAAATCGCAGTCAGTCGAGTGCTCATCAGACGCGCTACAATTGGCGGAAGCCGAGAGCGCATATTTTGAGGATAACGTATGGTGGAAATCCGAGTTCCAGCGCCGTGCCAAGGCTACAAAAATGGCGCTCCTCAAATTTGTCCATTCTTCGATTGGGCCCGATGATACGATATGCTGCATTGGCGCCGCTACCAAGGGCAACACGCTGTTAAACTATTGTGGACTTGATCGAGATCGCATTTCGGTGTGCTGCGACGTATCCACTCTAAAAATAGGAAAGCGAATGCCCGGCTCTCAAATACCGATAGTGCACGACAAGGACCTGTCGCCAGGAACAGCCTATGGCATAGTTCTGCCTTGGAACTTGTCTGGATATCTTATCGAAAAGTTTTCCGGGATGGGAATGACCTTGGTATTCCCAATTCAGGGGCACTTGGTCAGGGACGGGGTGGAAAATGAAGCTTTCAATTAGTCCCCAGTTTAGCGATAGCCGGGGTACCATTACCGACCTGCTCGTTGGGGAGTCCATCGACGCAATCACCCAGATCACGTTTTCCGTTGGTGCGGTGAGGGCCAATCACTTCCACAAGTTCACCACGCAATGGACTTATGTAGTGTCTGGCGATGTGCGCTACGTCTCTCGAACTTCAGATGGAGTGCGCAGTGATGAGGTTCTCCCGCCGGGCTCCATGGTCGTTTCTAAGCCAAACGAAGCTCATGCATTCCAGGCGATGACGGAAGCTGTGATATTCGTCTTCACAAAGGGTCCACGGGCGGGTTTCGACTATGAGAAAGACACGTTTCGGCTTGAGACGCCCTTGATTGAGATCGTGAAATGATTCCAGTAGCCGTGCCCTATATAGCCAAAAACAGCATCAAGTATGTGACTGCTGCACTGGAAAAGGGAGCGGTATCTGGCCTTTTTGGCGAAGACCTTCCGATATTTGAACAGGAATTTGCCGATTTCGTAGGCACAAGGCATGCGGTTGCATGCTCGAACGGAACAGTCGCCATTCACCTGCCGCTTGCTGCAAAAGGCATCGGCCCCGGTGACGAAGTGCTGGTATCGGCTCTGACCAATATGGCGACGTTCTTCGCGGTGCTCTACTGCGGCGCAACGCCAATTCCCGTCGATGTGGATCTCGCCACCCTGAACATGTCTGTTTCCGACGCTAGAAAGAAAATAACCACCCGCACCAAGGCCGTTTTGGTGGTACACCTTTTTGGTCAGCCGGCCGAGATGACAGAATTGATGGCCATGGCAAAGCAGCATGGACTGGACGTTTTCGAAGACTGTGCTGAATCCCACGGGGCCGCGGTAGGGGGCAAGCTGACGGGCTCTTTCGGGCTTGCCGGTTGTTTCAGCTTCTTCGCCAACAAGGTCATCAATACCGGAGAAGGGGGGATGGTGACGACCAACGATCCGTCGCTCGCTGACCGAATGAGGTCAATCAAGTCCTTGGCTTTCGGAAAGACCGAGAAATTCCTTCACGAGGGGATCGGTTACAATTATCGTATGGATAACCTCAAGGCCGCTCTTGGCCGAGCACAAATGGAAGAAGCCCACGAGATCGTTGCCCAGAAGATCCGAATGGGTCAAGCGTATGACGAGCTCCTTGCGGGCGAGGATTTGCTGGTATTGCCGGTCCAGCGCTCGGACGTCGTTAATGTGTACTGGATGTATCACGTGCGTTTGGCAGACTCTGTAGCTGCAAAGCGAAATGCGTTGATGGCTCGCTTGGCAAGTGCAGGCGTGGAAACCCGCCCTGGCTTTGTGTCCTACACGCTTCAGCCCTTTGCCGACCCTGAGATTGTGGTTGCCTATCCGTGCCCGGTCGCCGAAAAGGTTTCCTATTCTACATTCTATATTCCGTCCTCACAGACGATAGATTTTCAAACTCAGCAACAGGTCTCCTTGGTTCTTGGTGAATCGCTGCGAGCCGTCGCCTAAATTACACTCGGATTCCTGAGGTTCAAATGTCGGCAGAAATATTCGACGAAGTCTCGGTCTACTATGATCTGCTCTACCGCGACAAGCCTTACAAGCGTGAAGCGCAATATCTGAATGAACTCATCGCTCGGTACGCACCGAATGCCAAGACTATTGTTGACCTTGGTTGTGGCACGGGCCGACATGACTGGCTTCTGGCCGAATTTGACTACAATATTGTGGGTATAGATCAAAGCGAGACGATGCTCGAGATCGCTCGGCGCGGAAATGGGCTAGATCCAGCCTATCCGCCGACCTTCCGCAAAGGCAACCTGACCGATTTCAGTGTCGACAGTAAAGTTGATGTCGTTCTGTCTCTATTCGACGTCATGAGCTACCTGACCAGTTACAGTGAATTCAAAGCCGCACTAGGACGCGTTAGGGCCGGTTTGAAGCTAGGCGGAATCTTCATATTCGATTGCTGGTATGCACCAGCGGTTCACAATCACAGGCCAGCTCCAAAGGTTCGTCGACTCGAGAGCGATACGGTTTCCCTCGTCCGCGTCACGTCACCAGAATTCGACGCCGCGAAAAACGTGGTCCGCATATTATACGACGTCTTCGTGACGCCGCAGGATTCTCAATCGACGAGACACTTCCAAGAGCATCATGAGGTTCGCTGTTTCTTCGAGGAAGAGCTGGTTGAACTCCTCGCAGGATTCGGGTTTCGGCCGCTATTTCAGTCGAAGTGGTTTAGTGATGAGGCTCCAAACTTGGATACTTGGAGTGCTTTATACGGTTTTGAGTGCGTCAGTTGACCAAAACTATTGCTTGGGTTGTCAACCGGCTGGATCGCATGGGCGGTGGGGAAAGACTGCTGCTTGAAGGCGTTAAGTATTATCGAGAGCAAGGTTATCGTGCGATCGTAATTACTTGGTTTTTCGATGAGGATGCATTGTTTGATGGGGCGTACGAAAACAAGGACATTTATGTACTTGGTACGACCGAGGCCCCCCGTTCCAAAATTATTCAACGTGCGTGGTCCAGATTCAGAACACTTGGGAAGCTTCGGAAAATCTTGAAGGGGGAAGGGGTTACTCAAGTATTCGTTCAGGGCGAATACGACGTTGCGCTCGTCTACCTTGCTACGCTCTTTTCCCACATCAGGTATCGTTTCATCGTGTTCGGGCAGATGTTTCAGTATCCTCATGACATTGCCAAATATGCCCTCGTATTTCGTCGACACCTAAGAGCCATAGTGGCGTCACGGCCCGGGTACACCGCGACTGTACGAGTACAACCTCCCAGGCGTTCTCCTCTCAATTGGCTTGCAAATGAGCTGATTAGCATGGTGCGACTATTGGCGGTGCGGGGAGCGGAACGACGGTTTTGCTTCAGCCGCCAAATGCAGTGGGAGACGCGGCTGCTTTTTGGGAGTGAAGCCGTCGTAGCCGCTGGCGCCTTTCCGAAGACGCTATTGGGTCAAACGGAATTTTCAAATGTCGCGCTGGGGCGTTACGGTCTTGTGGAAAATCAATACATCCTCTCGCTCTCAAGGCTAGACCGGAAAAAGAGAATTGATCTGATCATTGACGGATTTGCGCAGAGCGGAACCGCCGATACGTTGGTCATCGCTGGCAGCGGCGACGATGAGGTGTTTCTACGGCAATGCGCAGCAAAGACTCTTGTGGCTGACCGGATCTTGTTCACCGGTCGTGTTGACGATGTGGACATGATTCCACTTAAGCGACATGCAAAGCTCTTTGTGAGCATGGATGTGGGTGACTACGATATATCGCCGCTTGAAGCGCTTGCGGTTGGCACGCCTGCCCTGTGCTGCACTGATTTCGACGCTCACGAGAAGCTCGAGAGTATGAGTGGTTTTCGTCGTATTGAACCGACTGTAAATCAATTGTCGGAAGCGTTGGCTGCCTGGAGCCAGGATCCACCGATCGTTGATCGAGATTTGCTCGCTTACTTCACGTGGGAACGCTATTTCGGGACGCTAGATTCTCGATAGCGTGCAGAGGATAGCCTAGCCATGTGGGAAAAATTTAAAGGCGATCTCGCGATATACGCGGCATCGAAGGTGGTCTTCGGTGTCTCATCCTTCCTTGTCGTTGGTCTGCTCACCAGAGCGATGGATCCGTCGCAATATGGCGCCTATACGCTGCTATTTGCCGTGATAACGATAACTACCACGGTCGCAACATCGTTTTTGACGAACTCCGTCATTAGATACGTTCCATTAGCTGCTGAAGAGAAGCGGCTGCGTCCATTCAATTACGTCTTGACGCAGATTGCCGGGGTTACGGTACTGATTTCGTCCCTGGTTTGCGGCGCTGCGCTCTGGGGTACTCAGGCCCTAGGTTTGCTAGCCCTAACTCCGGATATGGTGGCTGTCGGTTTGGTCCTTTCGGCCTGCAGCGCCGCTTTTCAGATCTACACGATATATTGCTACTCTTCCCGGCGGCGGCGCCTTTATTCATATCTTGTTGTGACGCAGGTTTTGATATTTGTGATTGGCGCTTTTCTGGTTCCGTTTGTCACGCTCAATCCTATTACCACCACTGTAGCTTTTCTTACTGTGTCGTACGCGGTGCCGATTGTTATGTACAAAATGCCCTATCCGCGTTGGACGGCAGGATTTGACAGACGAGTTAAGCAGACCACAGTAGGATTTCTGAAGTATGGGACGCCGCTGATTGCACTGAACATCGTGGTTCAACTCAACACCTATCTAGATCAGTTCATGCTACGCGCCATGCGAAGTGCTGAGGAAGTGGGCATCTATGCCGCAAACTACGTGGTTGCGGACAAGGTTGTTTATGCAATATCGAGCCTGGTGGCGCTTGCACTGGGTCCTCTCGTGTTCAGGGAGTGGGAGCGCCGAAACGAACTGACAGCATATCAGATGATCTGGAAGGGTGTTTTCGTCTTCGTTGCGCTAAGTTTGCCGGTTGTTATCGTAATGCTGGCATTCCCCGACTCTGTCATGTCGGTCCTGACCGCGCCCGAATATGCCGATGGTCGCGTGATTATTCCCTACGTCATGGTTGGGGCGGTGCTTGCCGGTGTTTCCTCGATCATTGCCTATGTGCTGTCGATTCACTACCGAACTGTGGAACTGGCCATCTGCTTTGCAGCAAGTCTGGCAACGAACGGTGCGCTCAATGTCTTGTTGATTCCGACATTCGGCAGCCTCGGTTGCGCATTTTCTACGACCACAAGTTCTGCTGTGTTGCTGCTGGTTCTTTTGTGGCGCGTGAGCGTCTTCAAAGGATTCCTGAGTCAGATCGCACCTGGAGTTGTTTCGATGTTTAGGTGGGGACGGTGAAGCTCCCTCTGTTATGATGGCGCATGAAATTGCCCAAAGGAGTTTAGTGTGTTCCTCTCGCATGAAGAGTTGTTGAGGTCTGACATTGCAGATCGGGTTAGCCCTGACTGGAAAGCCAAAATTGAAACTGGAGCCGTCCAGCGGACTGCGTCTGGTCTTCCTATTTTGATCGACAACAGCGCCAGTCTTGTGGACATTGATCAGCTTACCAATGCGCGCGGGCGGGGCGTAGACCAATCGCGAGAAGGCATCAGGCTCCGAATATCTGAAGCGTGTTCTCGCTCCTACGACGTTGCGGAGCGGAACGCTGCGCAAATTGTGCAGACACTAGGTGCAGACCGCCCGATAGTTGGCCTTGTGGTCGGTGGCGGAACGCTTGGTCCTGGAGTGCAGCGGCTTATGAACGAGGCCTCGGTGCACCTTGTCTCATTCGACGTATATGATGCAGAACGTCTGACTTTTGTGGGCGATGGACACTGGATTCCCTTTGTCGATGGATCGATCGATTTTGTCTGGATACAAGCAGTCCTTGAGCATGTCGCGGACCCAGGCCTGGTTGCGAGTGAATGTGAACGAGTACTGAAGGCTGGGGGGCTGGTCTATGCAGAGACGCCGTTCATGCAACAGGTCCATGCCGGTGTGTATGATTTCACCAGGTTCACGGGATTGGGCCACCGTATGCTATTCCCGAAATGCGATACGGTGTCGTCGGGTGCGATTGATGGCCCGGGCGTCGCACTGATTTGGTCGCTCAGATATTTCTTTGCAGGATTGTTTCGGTCAAAGAACGTTGGGCGAGTTATCGGACTTCTCTTTGGTTGGCTCAAGCTGTTCGACTACATAATTCCCGAAAACAGGCGTCAGATGGGAGCCGCATCATTCTATTTTTTGGGTAAGAAGCGTCAGGCTTCCAAGCCACTACTTCCAAGGGAAATGATTGGTGAATACGGAGGGGTTTAGGGGGGCGCTGGTGTTTGCCAAACGGCCACATGCGAGCGCCAGCGAGGTCACAGGACGGCGGCGATTGCTACTCGTTGTCAACGTTCCTGAATTCTTCCTGTCGCACAGGCTTGCTGTCGCGCTGGCAGCTCAGCGTGCAGGGTACGACGTACATATTGCAACCGGTCCCGGTGACGCCGTTCAGTCCATCGTCGGATATGGATTGGTCCATCACTTGATTCCGCTCTCCCGTAGCGGTGCTAATCCGATTGCCGAGTTGGCCTCCTTGTGGGCTACGATCCGGTTGTTTAGACACCTCCGCCCGAATTTGGTTCACCTTGTTACCGTTAAGCCAAATATTTACGGGGGCATCGCAGCTCGTGTGGTTGGCGTGCCCGGTGTTGTTGCAGCTGTATCTGGCCTGGGTCACGTCTTTAAAAGCGATGATGCATGGAGCGGGATACTTCGACAAATAGCCGGCGCACTTTACCGAATTGCATATGGACACAAGAACCTGGTGGCCATCTTTCAGAACACTGATGATCGTTCCTCCCTGATTGGATTGACTGGCCTACCGGCATCAAGAACGTTCTTGATTCCGGGGTCTGGAGTCGATCTGGGAGAATACACCGACATCCCAGAGCCCGATGGGACACCCAAAGTCCTCTTTGCTTCCCGTCTCATCAAGAGCAAAGGTGTAATTGAGTTTGTCGAAGTTGCACGCCGACTTAGGGCGCAAGGAGTAGCAGCTCAGTTCATGCTCGCTGGCGAAATCGACCCACAAAATCCTGCTTCGTTGACGAGTACTGATGTCGACGCAATTCGTGCAGAGGGGCTCGTCGATGTGCTTGGTCATCGGACCGACATGAACGCACTGATATCGTCTGCGCACATCGTGGTTCTTCCCTCCTATTATGGCGAGGGACTTCCCAAGGTTCTTATCGAAGCGGCCGCGTGCGGTCGGGCGGTCATTACAACTGACCATCCCGGATGCAGGGATGCTATCCAGTCTGAAAGAACGGGCCTACTCGTGCCACCCAGAGATATTGATGCACTTGCCCAGGCAATTCTGTCGCTGATTTTTGATCCTCTTCGGAGGCGAAAACTCGGCGCAGCCGGACGCCTGTTTGCCGAAAGTGAGTTTTCGATTGAAAGTGTGGTGGAAGCACATCTGCGAATATACGATGGTGTCGTTTCCGGAGAGTTCTAAGGGCCCGCCCTCCTATTGACTCCGGTTGGTGTTATCGCCGCCGCCTTTGCCGCGGGCGGTAGCCAGAATAATTCTTAGGTCCAGTAGGAGGCTCTGCAGATCCAGATATCGGCGGTCCCAATTTGCCAAGCGCACGGGGTCGCTCATATCCACGCCGTTGATTTGCCCCAGTCCGGTTATTCCCGGCTTCGAATCGAAGACTTTGCGGGTACGCCTCTCAGCAATCAACTCTACCTGAGTAGGGAGGCATGGGCGGGGGCCCACTAGGCTCATTTGGTCAAACAGAATGTTGAAGATTTGTGGAAGCTCGTCGAGCTTTGTGCGGCGCATGAATTTTCCCAACGGTGTGACAGCGGATGCTGAAACTTGGTGGGTACCAAGATTGGGTGTGGCGACGAACATAGTCCGAAATTTATAGCATGTGAAAATTTGCTCGTTTCGTCCGACCCTCTGTTGGCGAAATATCCCCGGCCCGGGTGACTGTAAACGGATCGCCGCCCATATAATGATCATCGCCCACCATAACAGGATAAGAATAGTTACGGCGAACGCAAGATCCACGCTCCGTTTGATAGCATTGAACACTAGATTGTTACGCTGTCCGTCGCTGACAACCAGCGGTGAATTCACCTGCACAGTGCCAGCGGAGAGGGCGAGTATAGATTTGGAAACTTGATCGACAATCGCTGTGGGCCACAAGGTACCCACGACCTTCAGGGCGGGGATCCGTATCACGCGCGGAAGTCTGTTGAGTACCGAAAGCCGTCCGGCGAGCGGTTCTCCAACAATTGCGGGTAGATACAGCAACCGTATATCTATTCCGCTCATTCTGTTCAGTGCCGCGGCTGCCGCACGCTTGCTGGTGGCGTAAAATGAGGTGTTGTTGTCATCCAGGGCATGGGAAGAAGATAGATAAACGAAGCGCTTGATGCCGAGTTCTGTCGCCTGCCGACATGTATCAACTGCTAGTTTGACATTGACCCGTTCGAACTCTTCGTAGGTGGCGTCTTTGTCGTTGTTGAGTACCGCCAGATGCACCAAGGCCTCACAGCCCTCGCCAGCACGCATGAGTTCGTCATAGGAACTTGCCTCGCACTCCGGGAAGAGGGAACGCAAGCTCTCTGGAGAGCGGCCGACCAGCAATAGCGTTGCACCTGCTGCTCGCAGCTTCGGCACTAGTTGCTGACCGAGATAGCCGCTGGCACCCGTAATTGCTATTTTCACTGTGTTGCGCCGTAGCTTGATGTTGCGCCGATAATTAGTGGTTTTGGGTCGGAGGCAGTCTTGGAGACGACATCAAAGAGCAGGTGTCGAGCAAGTTGCTCATCTTCTTGTTCAAGCGCTTCCCCGAGTTGAGACAGCCTGTCTCCAAGCTCGGCAAAAGTGACCGATTCTGCTCGTAGTATTTTCGGATGAGTTGTCCGGGAGGCCGTAGATGAATCATAAAAGAGCTCTTCATACATTTTTTCACCGGGACGTTTGCCGACGGACACAATTTCGATATCGCCCCCGGGATTGTCTTCCGACCGAACCGAAAGTCCAGCCAAGCGGATCATGTTTTCGGCAAGGTCGGAAATCAGCATCGGTTCACCCATATCCAGCAGAAACACATCGCTTCCGCTGGATAGAGCCCCTGCCTGCACGATCAGTTCCGCAGCTTCCTGAATTGACATGAAGTAGCGCGTCATCGCCCGGTCTGTCAGGGTCACAGGGCCGCCTTGGTCAATCTGTTCTTTGAAGAGCGGGACTACAGAACCGTTTGACCCCAGAACATTGCCGAACCGAACCGCGCAGAAGCGCTGACCCGTGTGAGCAAGCACTGCCTGATCGGCTGCTTTCTGTACGATCAGTTCGGCCCAGCGTTTGGTAGCGCCCATAACGTTGGTCGGGCGAACGGCCTTGTCTGTTGAAATAAGAACAACGTCTTTTACCCCGAGGCGGTAGGCAGCCTCGACTACTGTCTTGGTGCCAAAGACATTGTTTCTGATACCTTCAAGTGCGTTGGCTTCGACGAGTGGCACGTGTTTATGCGCTGCGGCATGAAACAGGACTTCCACTCCATGGCTGGTCATGGCCTGCGCTACACGCTGCTCGTCGGTCACCGACCCCAAAACGGGGACAGCAACAATTTCTTTGAGGGCTGCCAATTCCCGGTCGATACTATAGAGGGCGTACTCATTAGCCTCGAACAGGACAATGCGTTGCGGGCGCCATTGAGCTATCTTGCGACAAAGCTCGGACCCGATCGACCCACCGGCGCCGGTGACCATGATCGTTCGACCCACGATCATCTCCTCGATCAGGTCAGTGTCCGGCGGCACAGAGGAGCGCCCCAGCAGGTCGCCAATCTCGATCTCGCGAATCTGGCTAAGTAGATACTTGCCGGTCACCAGGTCCACGATGCTGGGAAGCGATTGCACAGTCACGCCTTGGCCACTGAGCGCTGACACTATTTCCTTTCGGCGTTGGGCCGTCAGCGACGGCATGGAAAGAATGACCTGCTTGACGCCGTAGGTTTGAACCAGCATTTGCAGTTGACTCGGTGGATACACTCGCAATCCGGCAACTTCACGCCGTAGCAGCGCAGGATCGTCGTCCAAGAAGCCCGCGACGAAGTGGGTGCTGCCCAGCGACGCAGCAAGCTGCGTTCCCGCTGCGCCTGCACCGTAGATCAGCACTGCCGGACGCAGGCGCCATTCTTCGCGAAACGGTGGCCAGAAGATCCTCTTGGCAGCGAAGCGGCTACCAGTAATCATGATTGATGCAATGGCCCAGTAAATGACTGGAACAGAACGAGGAATGATCGTTTGTCCCATCATTTGGGATAGGAAAGCGACAAACACCCATAAGAGAACGGCCAACGCGACCGATTGGATCATGGTCCAGAGGGCGCGCTCGGGCAGGTACCTGACAACGGCACGGTACAGGCCCGTTCGGATAAAGACGGGAACAGCGACAGCAGGTGCGGAAAGTAGAATGGCAACATCTGCAATAGTTTGCGGAAGTGTCCAGCGGTCCAGACGAAGTCCAAAACTGGCCCAGAGAGCGAATGTCAGGATGCAAACGTCAAGAGCGATGAGAATGCCCTTCTTCCAGTTACGCGGAAGACGGATAATTTGTGACCGAAGTTTTTCTAGCATGTCCACTCTAAGTAGGCGTCGCCCAATATGTTGCTGATCTACTGGCAAATTTACGCCGCCAGTTCCTTTTCTGGTCACTGCGGCCTCATCATCGAGAAGTATGAGGCACTCTTAATATGCACCCGTAAACGCTAATTCCACAATGTTCCATAGTGAATGCGCCGGCTTCGAAACCGTGTGACGTTGCCCCCAACTTCTGTCCAGCGTGATGGAGACTCGGTCTATTGTTTGACCTGCCCCCGAAGTTTGGACCACCCGAACGGGCAATTTTCCGCTTTTTCTGCTCAGGTTGGGCCGGCTGCAGCTGAGCAGTTTACCAGCGATATCGGCGGCTTGTTGCCGATGGCGCTATGGGGGCGAACTTCATTGTAGTCTCTACGCCATTCCTCCATCTTGGCCCGGGCGTCGTCAAGGTTCATGAACCAGTGCGCGTTCAGGCACTCGGCCCGGAACTTGCCGTTGAAGGACTCCATGAAGGCATTGTCGGTGGGCTTGCCGGGCCTGCTGAAGTCCATGACGACGCCCTTCCGATAGGCCTACAGGTCAAGGTCCCTCGAGATGAACTCGGAGCCCTGATCCACCCGAATCGATTGGGGATGGCCAACCTGGTGGCAAATCCTTTCCAAAGCCAGAACCACGTCCTCACCGCGATAGCTGGCCCTCTGAACCGGATTCGCGTCGAGTTGTGCATAGCGGTCGGTAGTCTGTGGTTGAGTATGTCCAAGTAGCTTGCCAATAATAGGCAAGTGGAGCGCACCTGGAGCAAGCCCATGCTGCCGCCGGCGCCGAACGCGGCGAAGTCGTGCCGCAAGTCATGAAGCTGCAGACCCTCGGGATCTGCTTGGCGCTTTACCATCGCCCAAGGGAGCTTGAGATCGGATCGGGGCCTCTCGTCGTCCGTACCGACGCTCGCACCGGCAATCACATACGTTCCGCCTCGGCTGGGTTTCCCCGCGCCGGACCTTTTATCGCTGGTATGACCGCTACCTCGGTGCCGGACCCGAGGCGCTCGAAGATCGGTCTTCCGCACCCAGTCGGGTGTGGAACCGGATCCCGGTAAACATCCATGACCAGATCATCGAGTTGGCGCTGGAACAGTCCGAACGGTCGCCTCGGGAACTGGCGGTGCAGTTCACCGACGAAACGCGCGACTTCGTCTCCGAAGCCAGCGTTTACAAGCTTCTCAAGGCCCACGACCTGAACACCAGCCCGGCCGATGTGGTGATCAATGCAGCAAATGCGTTCCACACCAAGACCATGCGGCCCAACCAGATGTGGCAGACCGACTTTACCTACTTGAAGATCATCGTCTGGGGCTGGATGTAGGCGCCACACACCGCTATGGAGGTTGATGTAGATGCCGACCCGCTTGCCGCGCTTGTGCGCCCCCATCCAGACGACAAAGCCGGCCACATTTTGCCGGCCAACGGTTGGTGAGCCGAAATCGCCCTCCTCGCGGAGCCTATTCCGGGCAAATGCCCGAAAACGCTCTGAGCACTAAAGCCGTCAAGTTTGCGCCGATTTGGCGTCGGCAAACCGCTGGAAAGCGGGGGGGGGGGCGATCGATAACGCCAAAATATCAGCGATTGCTTATGGGTGGGCCGCGAGAGTATCCGCTTTGGCGCTGCAGCGTGGCAACTCAGCGAGTACGCCGACGATCACGCAGACGGCGGCGAAGTAGACGGTGACTGTCAGAATGCCAAACATCGCGTTGGTTAGGCCCATAACGAAATGGCCAACAACCAGTGTGCTCACCACCACCAGTAAGCCGCTGCGCGTGGCAGATGGTGGCGCGCGCAGGACTTCGACAAGCGGCGCGAGCATGAACAAGCCATAGGCGATCAGACCCAGAATGCCCGCGCTGGCCGCGAAGTCGAGTATGTCGTTGTGCAAATGCGGCGCACCAACAAATAGGGGCGCGTCCATGCCAGCCGCTGCGGCATCGACAAAGCCGAACGGTCCGTGCCCAAAGATCGGTGATGTCATAAACGCATTTACACCGCCCTTATACATGCTCAGCCGGATCGCTGTGGACGCATCGGTGGGCAGGCCGGTCTGCAGCACGTCGGCAATGTCGAGCATGACCCGCTGAACACCGGTAGTTTGCCCAAGGCCAGCAGCAAAGCCTATCAATAGCGCAATGGCGGTGACCACACCTGCCGCGATGAAGATGCGCAAGTTGATTATCCTCAGTGCGCCAGCAAGCACTACGGCAATCATTGCCATCAGGACCAGCGCTACAACCGCGCCACGTGTACCTGAAAGAGTTGCCGCCAGGGCAGCTAACACTGGTCCGCTCAGAAACAGATAACGCCAGACAGACTGCACATAGATCAAGCCAACCAGACTCAAAAAACCAGCAAGCAAGGCGACATCGGCAAAGTGGATCGGATTGGCCACCGAGGCGCCGGCGCGGGCCACACCTGTCGTCAAGTATTCGTTCAAAGCAATCGCAAGCGCGCCCGCAGTTCCGATAAAACTGAACATCGCAATATACTCAGGATCAACCTGCCGGGTATCGCGGGGCAGCATGATCAGCGGCCAGATCGCCAGAATAGGCGCGAACGGCAATAGCCCCTCAAGCCCACGGATGGTTCCTGCACCAGCACTAAACGCAAGTCCCAGAAGCCCCAGTCCAAGCAGCGGCATCCAGACAATGGGCCGCCCGAACGTCACGAAGTCGGCCTTGCGCAACGAAAACAGTGCTAAGCCACCGGCAATAAGGAAGAGGATATTACCCGCTTCGGGGGAAACGGGCGCCATCACCAGCGCCGCTATGATTGCCAGGAGGAAAAGAAAATGTCGCATGAGCCGGCCAAATGTTCGGGATTACGCCGTGTCATGCCATGTGCGTTTTAAGCCGACAAGCAATTGTCTAGTCGCAGAAGGGGGCTCAATTTCTGAATGCGACTAAAAATCTGACACTGCCATCGGGCTCGTGTCATAATTGCGTGGTGCTCAAGATGCTGCAGCACGCTCACTGAAGAGCAGGCGAGGTGGTGACTTTGGGACAATTTTGGGACAAAATACCGTACCAAGACAGACAAAATGGTCTTGTGTAATAGTAGAACATATGATTGAATTCAATGACTTAATGCAAGTCAGAACTTAGAAAAAAGGCTCCGTAGCCGCTCCGAAGGCAGAGGTCATAGTCATGTTCGCTTGTTGCTAAGGTGCGGCAATCTGGCTCCACTAAAGTAGTTTTCTTCCGGCTTTGACCGATCAAGCATTCGCATTGCTGGGTATCGATTGTATCAAGTCTTGGCCGCTGCATTTGCGTAGATTTCGCCATCGATCGCTAACGCCAAGAGCTCGAAATCTGCGCCGACTTGGTGCGCGGAAACGGGTAAGGATCCTACCGTCTCTCGACAATGCAAAATATCAGCGATTGCTTATGGTTAGGCCGCGAGAGGATCCGCTTTGGAGCTGCTGCGTGGCATCTCAACGAGCACGCCGACAATCACGCAGATGGCCGCAAAGTAGACAGTGACCGTTAGTATGCCAAACATGGCATTTGTCAGGCCCATCGCGAAGTGGCCGACAACCAGCGTGCTTACCACCACCAGTAGGCCGTTGCGCGTCGCAGAAGGTGGTGCGCGCAGGACTTCAGCAAGCGGCGCGAGCATTAGAAGGCCATAGGCGATCAGGCCAAGAATGCCAGCACTGGCCGCGAAATCGAATATATCATTGTGCAGATGGGGCGCCCCGACAAATAGCGGCACCTCCACGCTGGCGGCAGCGGCTTCAACAAAGCTGAAAGGGCCATGCCCAAAGATTGGCGAAGCCACAAAGGCATTCAGGCCGCCTTGATACATGCTCAGACGGATGGCAGTGGACCCATCGGTAGGCAGGCCTGTCTGCATCACATCGGCAATGTCGAGCATGACCCGTTGAACACCGGTAGTCTGCCCAAGGCCGGCGGCAAAGCCTGCCAGTAGTCCAATGGCGGCAACCACGCCGGCCGCAATCAAGACGCGCATCTTGATCAGCCGCAGTGCGCCTGCAATCACCACGGCGGTAATGGCCATCAGGACAAGAGCGACAACGGCGCCACGTGTACCTGAAAGAGTTGCCGCCAGGGCGGCCAGTACGGGTCCACTCAGGAACAGAAAGCGCCAAACAGACTGCACATAGATCAGGCCGATCAGACTCAAATAGCCCGCGAGCAAGGCAACGTCGGCGAAGTGGATCGGGTTGGCCACCGAGGCGCCGGCACGGATTGCACCCATCATCAGATAGTCGTTCAAAGCAATCGCTAGCGCCCCCGCGGTTCCGATAAGACTGAATATCGCAATAAGCTCAGGATCAACCGGCTGGCTATCGCGGGTCAGCATGATCAGCGGCCAGATCGCCAGAACCGGCGCGAACGGCAATAGCCCCTCAAGCCCCCGGATGGTTCCTGCGCCAGCTAGAAAGGCAACACCCAGAAGTGCCAGCCCAAGCAGCGGCATCCAGACAATGGGACGTCCAATTGTCGTCAGGTCTGCCACGCGCAATGAGAAAAGGGCCAGGCCGCCGGCAATCAGGAACAGGATATTGCCGGCTTCGGGGGAAACGGGGGCCATCACCAGCGCCGCAATGATTGCCAAGAGGAGAAGAAAGTGTCGCATGGGCCGGCCAAATGTTCGGGATTGGCCAGTGTCATGCCATGGGAGCGTTGAACCGACAAGCCACTGTGTTGGTGGGAAATTCCATGTCAGCCCGTGCACAGTTGAAGCTGGCGCTCCGCAGGGGGCAAGATGGCCGATAAATCGTGTGCCAAGGTCTATGCTGCGCCTGCGCCAGTCTTGACCTCAGTCACACCCCCTTGAACTCCCTGCGACTATATTGTTATGTATCATAACAATATGGAGGAGCGGTGATGCGGGATGGGGTGGTGTATCGGCCGGTGCGCATGGGGCAGATGCGAGCCGGGATGACCCGGGGCGCCGATGGCGTGATCTATGTGCGCTCCAGCGAAACGCTGGGCGCTTATCCGCGCGCCATGACTGACGTGCTCGCCCAATGGGCGGAGCAGGCGCCCGAGGCGCTGTTTCTGGCAGATCGGGGCGCGGACGGTGAATGGCGCCGGCTCAGCTATGGTCAGGCCTGGGCAAAGGTGCAGGCGCTGGCGGCCGCCCTGCTTGATGCCGAACTGAGCGCTGAGCGCCACTTGCTGATCCTGTCGGGCAATGAGATCGAACACGCCTTGCTGGGCTACGCGGCCATGCTGGTGGGCGTACCCCATGCGCCGGTCTCGCCCGCCTATTCGCTGGTGTCCAGGGATCACGCCAAGCTCAAGCACATTGTTGGCCTGCTCAATCCCGGCATGGTCTATGCCAGCGACGGCGCGCGATTTGCGCCGGCGATTGCAGCAGCGATCGGTCATGACGTGCCCGTTGTAGTGCGCAACAACCCCATCGCTGGTCGCCCTTCGCACCTTTGGAGCGAACTAGCTGAAACAGCGATCACCCCGGCAGTCGCCCAGGCGCATGACGCCGTGACACCCGATACGGTGGCCAAGCTGCTGTTCACCTCGGGCTCGACTGGCATGCCCAAGGCGGTGATCACCACCCAGCGCATGCTGACCTGCAATCAGGAAATGATCCGCACCGCCCTGGCGTTTCTGGGCGATGCGCCGCCCGTCATGGTGGACTGGATGCCCTGGAACCATGTCGCCGGCGGCAGCCATAATCTGGGCATTGCGCTCTACAATGGCGGCTGCCTTTATATCGATGATGGTGTGGCCACACCCGAGGGCATCAAGCGCACCGTCCGCAACCTCGAAGAGATCGCGCCCACGCTCTATTTCAATGTGCCCAAGGGCTATGAGCTGCTGGTCGAGCATCTGGCCGACAATGCGCAGCTGCGCGAAACCTTCTTCAGCCGGATGCAGGTCATGCAATATGCCGGCGCCAGCCTGGCCCAGCATGTCTGGGACGGGCTCGATGCTGCGGCGCTGGCCGCCACCGGCGAACGTATCCGCATCATTTCCGGCTATGGCTCGACCGAAACCGCCCCCTTTGCCTTCACCACCACCTGGACGGTTGATCGCGCCGGGCTGGTCGGGTTGCCCGCTGCGGGTCTGGAGGTCAAGCTGGTGCCATCAGCCGAAAAGCTCGAACTGCGCCTGCGCGGCCCCAATGTGACACCGGGCTATTGGAAGCAGGCCGACAAGACTGCCGAGGCCTTCGATGAAGAGGGCTACTACAAGATCGGCGACGCCATGAAGTTTGCCGACCCCAACGATCTGTCGGCCGGGTTTGTCTTTGACGGTCGGGTGACCGAGGACTTCAAGCTCGCCACCGGCACCTGGGTCAACATGGGCGGCGTGCGTGGCGGTGCCATCGCCATCGGAGCGCCGCTGCTGCGCGATCTGGTGCTGACCGGGCTGGATCGCAATTACATCGCCGCACTGGTGTTTCCTGATCTCCAGGCCTGTCGACGCTTGGCGGGTCTGGACGCTGAAGCAAGCGGCGCCGATATCGTAGCACACCCCACCGTCCGGGCCGCGTTTCAGGAGCGCTTTGACGCCCTGGCAGCCAAGGCGACCGGCAGTGCCAGCCATATTGCCCGCGCTATCATTCTGGCGGATCCCCCAGCACTTGATGCGGGCGAGGTCACTGACAAGGGCTCGATCAACCAGCGTGCCGTGCTGGCGGCGCGGCCGCAATTATTTGCCGATCTCTACCGCGATCCGGCACCCCACCATGTCCTGACATTCGCGCGAAAGGCCAATTAATGAGCACAGCTTCACATGGCCTGCAGGCCCACTATGCTGACGCCTGGCTGATCGATGGCATGCGCACGCCGTTTGTCGATTACCGTGGTGCGCTATCGGCGATTTCGCCCATCGATCTGGGCATCAAGGCCGCTCGGGCCGTCATCGACAAGGCCGGCATTGATCCCGCCGATATTGGCACCACCATTGCCGGTTCCATGGCACAGGCATCCTTTGACGCCTTCATGACGCCGCGCCATATCGGTATCTATGCCGGGGTGCCGGTGGATCGTCCCGCCCATCTGGTGCAGCGCATTTGTGGCACCGGCATTGAGGTGCTGATGCAGGCGTCGGATGTGGTCTCCCTGGGGCGGACCGAACTGGCGCTGGGCGTCGGCGCAGAATCGATGAGCCGCAATCCCATCGCTGCCTATACCCATCGCAATGGCTTTGGAATGGGGCAGGTCGAGTTCAAGGACTTTCTCTGGGAGGCCCTGATGGACCCCGCCGTGCTGTGCAATATGGGCGACACGGCCGAGAATCTTGCCAGGCAGTATGACATCTCCCGCGAAGCCGTGGATCGATTTGCCAGCCAGAGCTTCGAGCGTGCCATCGCCGCTCGGCAATCGGGCTTCCTCGCTGGCGAAATCACCCCGGTCAGCACCGAACAGTTTGCCATGGAAGGCTTTGAGAACAGGGGCATCAAACTGGCTCGGGGCGTCGACAGCGTCACCCAGGACAGCCACATCCGGCCCTCGCCCTATGAGGTGCTTGCCAAGCTTCGCCCCGCCTTTGGCGGCGTGCAGACCGGTGGCAATTCCTCGGCCATCGTTGACGGCGCGGCCGCGGCGCTGGTTGGCTCGGCCCAGTATATTGCTGCCAGGGGGCTCAAGCCGCTGGCACGGATTATCGCTGGTGCTGCGGTGGGGGTGCCGCCCCATATCATGGGCATCGGTCCCGCACCCGCCATTCGCGCGGTGCTCGATGCTGCGGGGCTGAGCCTCGACCAGATTGGTCGCGTCGAGATCAACGAAGCCTTTGGCGCGCAGATCCTGGCATGCGTCGCCGAACTTGGCCTTGATCAAGCCAAGCTCAACGTCAATGGCGGAGCCATCGCCATCGGCCACCCTCTCGGCGCTACCGGGGTGCGTATCACCCTGACACTGGCCCGCGAACTGCAGCGTTCCGGCTTGCGCTATGGCATTGCCTCGGCCTGTATCGGCGGTGGCCAGGGCATTGCCCTGCTGCTCGAGAACCCCGAGGCAATCCCATGATCATCGCTGGCACGACGGCACTGGTGACAGGCGGCGGCTCGGGCCTGGGGGCCGCGACGGCGCGCGCGCTGGCCGCCCGTGGGGCCCGGGTGACAATCCTTGATCTCAACGCGGATGCCGGCGCCGCGGTCGCCAAGGAAATCGATGGTCTTTTCGCTGCCTGCGATGTGGCAGATGAAGGCAGCGCCACAGCGGCGCTCGCCGCCAGTCGTCTCGCCTTTGGCTGTCCGCAAATTCTGGTCAATTGCGCCGGCATTGGGGGCGCTGGCCGGGTGGTGGGCCGCGACGGCCCGTTGCCGCTGGCTGCCTTCGAAAAGATCATCCGCGTCAATCTGATCGGCACCTTCAACATGATGCGGCTGGCAGCTGCCGAAATGTCGCTGGCCGAACCAACGGCCAATGGCGGGCGGGGCGTCATTGTCTCGACCGCTTCAGTGGCCGCTTTTGAAGGCCAGATTGGGCAGGCTGCCTATGCCGCGTCCAAGGGCGGCATCGCGGCGCTGACCCTGCCGGTGGCGCGCGAACTGGCGCGCTTCGGGGTGCGTGTGCTCACCATCGCCCCGGGCCTGTTCAAGACGCCGCTTCTGGCCGAGCTCCCGCAAGATGCACAGGACGCCCTGGGGGCAGCCATCCCCTATCCGGCTCGACTGGGCGCGCCCGAAGAGTTTGCCCAGATGGTGCTGGCCATGATCGAAAACGACTATCTCAATGGCGAGATCGTGCGGCTCGATGGCGCGCTCCGCATGCAGCCCAAATAGGAAGCCCCCCATGCTGATAAATACCCGTCAGGTTGAGATCGAATTTGGCGATTGCGATCCCGCCGGCATCGTCTTTTATCCCAACTATTTCCGCATGTTCGATGCTTCCACCGCCTATCTTTTTGAGGCAGCACTGGGGATCAAGAAAATCGCCTGGGTCAAGAAGTACGGCATTGTCGGTATTGCGATGGTCGATACCGGCGCCAAGTTCTCCAAGCCGTCGCGCTTTGGCGATGTGGTGACAATTGAAACCAGCATAACCGAATTGCGGCGCTCCAGCTTTGTCGTGGGCCACAAGCTGTTCAATGGGGGTGAACTGGCGATCGAAGCCCATGAGGTCCGGGTCTGGACCGGCCATGACCCCGACAATGCCGGGCGCATCAAATCGCTGCCCATTCCCCAGGACGTCATCGACGCGCTGTCGCGCTAAAGCAACCGGATCAGCGCTGGTCGGTCAAGCGGGACAGCAATTCCATCAGTTGGTCGCGCTCGGCAGTGCCGCCCAGGCGCGCGATGCAGTCGGCCTCAAACTCGGCCTGAGCCGCGTCCAGCTTTTCCATCAGCGAAATACCAACGCTGGTCAGGAACAGGGCGTGCGAACGCCGGTCATTGGCGGGCTGGCGCCGCTCCACCAGTCCGCGTGCCTCCAGCGTATTGATCAGGGCCACAAAATTGGCGCGCTTGATGCCCAGCGCTTCGGCAATGGCGATCTGCTTGCTGCCCGGATTGCTGGCGATCAGTGCCATCACCGAATATTCGGACGGGCGCATGTCAAAGCTGGCAAAGCGCGCCATGAATTCCTGAAAGATCTGGATCTGCGCCCGCCGCAGCTGATAGCCGATAATCTCAGACACCGCGCCATCGTCAAAGCGTTGCCGTGTCGGCTTGGTCCGCTGCGCGGGACTGGCCTGTTCCATCATCCATCCTCGTTTTCGGCGCGTCGGGGCGCCTGACACCTTATTCGCAGTGCGGCCGCGTCCGGCAAGAGGGCGTCACGGACAAACTGCCCCAATCGGGCCATTCGTTCCGCCTGTTCACCGGAAATCTGCGCTGCCTCCAGCCGCACCCAGCACGCGCCAAAAAAGAGTAGGCCGGTAAGCGCCATCAGCGGTGCGGCGACCATGCCGGGCTCGGGAATGGCGCGCACAGCAGCGGCGGCTGCCACCCAGTCCGCGCGCAGTTGGGCCAAGCCGATATGGGCCTGCGTGGATGAGGACAGCGACAGCGCCTGATCGATCTCCCCCAGAAACGCTGTTTCGCTGGCGCCCCCCAGCAGACGTCGCACCAGTGTCATCGCCAGAACGCCATTGGTGCCCTCATAGAGCCGGGTCACCCGCGCATCGCGCCAGATTTGCTCCATCCCGTATTCGGGCAGATAGCCATAGCCACCCAGAACCTGAATACCCAGATCAGCAACCCGCGAAGCCGTATCGGTACAAAAGACCTTGCACACCGGGGTCAGAAAGGCCGCCAGATCGGCGTCCTCGAGCAGCGCGGCAGCACGATAGCCCATGGCGCGGGCGCCCAGGGTCAGGGCGTCCATTTCAGCGAGCATGCGCGCCACATCACCATGTCGGGCAATCACCCGGCCGCCCTGTCGACGCTGGTCCGCATAGGCGCTGGCCAGAGCATGCGCCTGCGCAGCATGGGCCACCCCCTGCACGGCCACATCAAGCCGGGCATGGTTCATCATCACGAACATCGCCTTGAGCCCGTCTCCCGGCTGACCGAGCAATTGGGCATCGGCACTCGCAAAGCGCAACTGGCAGGTCGGGGAGGCGTGCAGCCCGAGCTTTTCTTCAATCCGCACCACTTCGATACTGTTGCGGGACCCATCGCTGCGCTGCGCGTGGCAGGCAAACAGCGACAGCCCCTTCACGCCTTCGGCTGGCGCGCCGGTACGCGCCAGCACCAGATGCACAATGGCGTCGCTGAGGTCCTGATCGCCGCCGGAAATGAAGATTTTTTCGCCGCTCAGCGTCCACTCTCCAGCCTCATTCCGGGTGCCGCTGGTGCGGATCGCCCCCAGATCGGAGCCGGCATCGGCCTCGGTCAGGCACATCGTTGCCAGCGTCGTGCCCGCGGTGAGTTCGGGGATAAGAGCGTCCTGTTGGGCCTGGGTGCCAAAGCGTTCGATGACCCCGATGGCACCGGGCACCAGGCCCACCAGCATCTGAAAGGCGTGATTGGCCCCGGCCAGCAATTCGGCTCCCGCACAGCATATCGGGGATGGCGCGCCAATGCCGCCGATCGAGACCGGAAGCGGCAGCAGATGCCAGCCCAGATCGACATAGCTTTTATAAGTCTGGGGCAGGGGGGAGGGTACGCGCACGCGCCCATCAACAATGCGGCAACCGGCGCGATCTGCCGGTCCATTGCCCGGCGCAACCTCGGTATCGATGAATTCCTTATACGCCAGCAGCACGCTTTCGGTGGCTGCGGCATCCCAGTGCGCGGCGGCACTCAGCCCACCCGTGGCGGCCAGCGTCAGAACAATATCAGAAATTCGGTCCATCGCGCGCTGGCATCCCAGATTGTTATATAGTAGAACATTTCATAGATAGCTGGCAGCGTCAAAGTCTGTCGAATGGTCGAAAGCAGCGGGGATTGGCATGGGTCAGGATGGTTCGGTTTTGCAACTGCGGGTCGAGGGGGCGGTTGCCCACCTGACATTCAACCGCCCTGCCAAGCGCAATGCCATCAATGACGCGACGATCGAGGCGCTGCGCGCATTCTTTGGCGCGGTCCCCAAGGGCGTGCGCGCGGTGGTGCTCTCAGGCGAAGGCGGGCACTTTTCCGCCGGACTCGATCTGAGCGAGCAGGTCCGGCGCGAACCCCAGGAAGTCATGCGTCATTCGCGCAATTGGCACGCCGTGATGGGGTTGATCCAGTTCAGCGGCGTGCCGGTCGTCGCCGCCATGAGTGGCGCGGTGATGGGGGGCGGTCTTGAAATCGCATCTGCCTGCCATGTTCGCGTCGCTGAGCCGGGCGCCATGTTTCGCATGCCAGAAGGCCAGCGTGGCATCTTCGTGGGCGGCGGCGCCACTGTAAGGCTGGCCGCCATTATCGGCGCCGACCGGCTGACCGAAATGATGCTGACTGGCCGTACCTATTCTGCCGAAGAGGGCGAACGGATTGGTCTGGCGCACTACCTGGCGCCCGCCAACGGGGCGCTGGCCAAGGCCGACGAACTGGCGCGCCAGATCGCCACCAATTCGGCGACTGTCAATTATCTGATCGTCCAGACCATTTCGCGCATCGCCAATATGTCTGCAGAAGACGGGCTGTATGCCGAAAGTCTGGCGGCAGCGCTCAGCCAGACCGGGGCGGATGCCGAAGAAGGGCTGCAGGCCTTTCTCGAGAAGCGAAAACCGAACTTTATCTGAAACGTCCAAGACTCGAACATAATCGGGAGGTTATTAATTCAGGTCAGAAATTCCCTTTTGTTTTAGAGGGCGGACAGCGATCATCGACGAAGGGAGGAGCCTTTGGAAATGAGTTTGAATCCAGTGGAGCGGTTGGTCTCCGGTCTGGCGCGCTATGTAGCGATCGCCGGTGGCCTGGCGCTTGTCGCCACCGTCATATTGATTGTGCTCAGTGTTATCGGCCGCGCGCTGATTCCGCTCGGGCTGGGCGCTATTACGGGTGACTATGAACTGGTCGAAGCCGGCGTGGGGTTCGCTGTCTTTGCATTCCTGCCCTGGGCTCATCTGACCCGTGGCCACGCCGTCGTTTCCATCTTCACCGACATGGCCGGGCCGCGCTTTAATGCCTGGCTGATGGTGGTGTGTGACGCGCTGATGCTGGCAGTGGCGGTCTTTATCACCTGGCGTCAGGCATTGGGGGCGATGGACAAGTTCGCCTATGGCGAAACCACACTGCTGCTGCGCATGCCGCTATGGTGGTCCTATACCGCCGGTCTGATCGGCGCTGTCACCTTCGTCCTTGTCGCCGCCTATCTGCTGGCGGTCAGCCTTACCGATGCGGCAACCGGGCGTCAGCCACAGGCCGGTCAAGGAGCGGTGCATTGAGCAATATCGAACTCGGGCTGCTTTCCTTCCCGGTCATCCTCATTCTTATCTTTTTGCGTATCCCCATCGGTCTGGCCATGCTGGCGGTGGGCATTGGGGGCTCCTATCTGATCACCGGGTCCTTCAACCCGGTCATGGCCCAGTTCAAGCACCTGACCCAGGGTACATTTGCCAGCTATTCCCTGTCGGTGGTGCCGCTGTTCCTGCTGATGGGCCAGTTCGCCACGCTGGGCGGCATGTCGGCGGCACTGTTCAAGGCTGCTGCTACATGGATGGGGCACCGCAAGGGCGGGCTGGCAATGGCAGCCATCGGCGCCTGTGCCGGCTTTGGCGCCATCTGTGGCTCGTCGCTGGCCACCGCTGCCACCATGGGGCAGGTGGCGCTGCCCGAGCTGCGCAAATACGGCTATGCGGGTGGACTGGCCACCGGCACGCTGGCCGCCGGCGGCACGCTGGGCATTCTCATTCCGCCCTCGATCATTCTGGTGATCTACGCCATCCTGACCGAGCAGAACATTTCCAAGCTGTTCATGGCCGCGCTCATTCCTGGCCTTCTGGCCGCCATCGGCTACATGATCACCATCGCCATCTATGTGCGCATCAATCCCGAATCTGCCGGGCAGGTCGAGCGCGCGCCCTATAGCGAACGCTGGAAGGCGCTGGCTGGCGTCTGGCCCGTTCTGGTCGTCTTCATCGTAGTCATCGGCGGCATCTATGGTGGTGTGTTCACCCCCACCGAAGCAGCCGCCATTGGCGCCGCGGGCACGGCCATCATCTCGCTGTTCAACCGCAGCCTGACGGGCAAGAACTTCATCGAGGCTATCCTGTCGACCGCGTCGTCAACCGCCATGATCTTCCTGATCGTGCTGGGTGCGGGGGCGCTCAACGGCTTCCTGGCGATGTCGCAGCTGCCGCAGGTCTCTGCCGAGTGGGTTGTGGCACAGGGCTTCAATCCCTGGGTCGTGCTGATAGCGATCCTCTTTCTCTACCTGCTGCTGGGCTGTGTCATGGACTCGCTGTCAATGATCCTGCTCACCGTGCCGATCATCTTTCCCATGGTCACTGCGCTCGATTTCGGTCTGCCACCTGATGAGTTCGCGATCTGGTTTGGCATTCTGGTGCTCATCGTGGTGGAGGTGGGTTTGATAACCCCGCCTGTGGGTATGAACCTGTTCGTGATCAATTCCATGGCCAAGACCACCTCGCTTGGCCAGACCTACAAGGGCGTTCTGCCCTTTGTCGCCAGCGATCTTATCCGAACCGCTATCCTGGCCGCATTCCCGGCCCTGACGCTGTATCTGGTCAGATTGCTCTATTAAGACCGCGCGCCGCGTCCTGAGGAGGGGGCGATGGGCGGTCCAACAACAACGACTGCAACGCGCACACAGATGCGCAAAATAGGGAGTGAGACGAATGAGAAAGCTCAACACAATTCTGGCAGGTGCCCTGGCAGCGACCCTGCTGTGTGGCAGCGCCCTGGCGCAGGAAGTCACGCTGCGCATCCATCAGATGTTGCCAGCCCAGGCTACTATTCCGGCCGACGCCATTACTCCATGGGCCGCAGCGGTCGAAGAGCAGTCCGGTGGTCGGATCAAGTTTGAACTGTACCCCGCCATGCAGCTGGGCGGTGCGCCGCCATCGCTGTTCGATCAGGCCAAGGATGGCGTGGTCGACATTATCTGGACTGTGCTCGGCTATACCCCGGGTCGTTTCCCCAAGTCCGAAGTCTTCGAAATGCCCTTCCTGGTGACTACAGGTGAGGCGACGTCGGTGGCATTCCAGAAATATGTGGAAGCCAACGCCATGGATGAATTTGCCGGTGTGCACGTCATTGCCGTCCACACTCACGGCCCTGGTCTGTTCCACACCAAGGACCCGGTGAATAAGCTGGAAGACCTCGCCGGCATGAAGATCCGCGGTGGCTCGCGCGTCATCTCCGACATGTTGTCTCGTCTAGGTGCCGAGCCGATCGGCATGCCAGTGCCGGCCGTGACCGAAGCGCTTTCCAAGGGCGTTATCGATGGCACCACCATTCCATGGGAGGTCACGCCATCGCTCAAGGTTGCTGAACTGGTCAAGAACCACACCGGCTTCACCGGCGAATATGGCCTGTACACCCAGACCTTTGGTTTCGTGATGAACCAGGACAGCTACAACAACCTGCCTGATGACCTCAAGGCAATCATCGACGCCAATTCCGGCGTTGAGACAGCCCGCATGTTCGGCAAGGTCATGGATGCTGGCGATGCTGGTGGTCTGGCTATCGCTGAAGGCCTGGGCAACAACATCATCACCCTCGACGCTGTCGAAACTGCCCGCTGGAAGGCTGCGGCCCAGCCCACTATCGATCAGTGGTTTGCTGATATGGATGGCCAGGGCATTGATGGCCGGGCGCTCTATGAAGAAGCCCAGTCACTGGTTGCGGCCGAATCCGGCCTGTAATCCCGGCGCGTCATCACCAAATACGAAGGGCGCCAAACGGCGCCCTTTATTTTATCTGCAGCTTAGGCCCGATAGCCGACGTCGATGACGGCCTGGCCCTCTGCCAGGCGCGAGACGCAGGCGCACATCCGTTTGCCGTCTGCCTTTTCGGCCTCGCTGAAAAATACATCGCGGTGATCAATGGGCGCATCATGTGAGATGATCTCGACGGCACAGAGACCGCATTCGCCGCGCTGGCAATCATAGATCATTTCGACCCCGGCCCCCAGTAAGGCTTCCAGCAGCGTCTGATCCGCTCGAACGTCGACGGTACGGTCCAGTCCCTGGACCGCGACCTGAAATGGCGCTTCGGCATAGAGACCGCTGTCACCGAAAACCTCATAGCGCAGCCGGCCCATCGGTCGTCCAGCCGCCTGCCAGGCTGCCTTGACCGAATTGAGCATGGCGATGGGGCCGCAAACATAAAGCTCCCCGTCGGCGGGCAGGTTAGCGATCTCGGCGGCCACATCGATCCTTTGCCCCGCATCGCCCGCGTGAACCACAACCTGATCAGGCAGCTGGCTTTCCAACCCGTCAGCGAAGGCCATGACGCCACGTGTCCGGCCGCCATACACCAGCCGGAACGGAATCCCCCGCTGCTGCAGCGCCAGCGCCATGCCATAAATTGGGGTAATGCCAATACCACCCGCCATCAGCAGATAGTAGGGTGCCCGCCACGCCAACTCGAACCGGTTCTCGGGAATGGTCAATGCAATTGTCTTGCCTGGTTCGAGCGTCCACATGAAACGCGAGCCGCCCCGGCTATTGTCGTGGCGCTTGACTGCGATCCGGATGTGACCAGGCGCCGCTGGCAGGCAGCTATAGGTGCGGATCGCTTCTCCGCTCCCGAGGCTAACCCTGAAATTGCTGTGCGAACCGGGATCAAAGCGCGGCACGTTTCCCTCGACAGCAAACTCAAGCAGCTTAACTTCATCGGCGATCTGCTCGGCATGGCTGACCACTGCTCGCCGCCAGTCAAGTTTGTTGCGCATAGCGCTTCTCCTATTCGCCCACCAGGGCCAACGCCGGCACACTGCGCAGCAAACTGCGGTCCTGGGCCATCACATATTCCAGATTCTGTCGGGCCAGCCGCGCATGCTCGCGCGCCAGTGCTTCGGCCCGACCACCCTCGCGCATTTCAATGGCATTGATGATGGCGCGGTGCTGCGCCTGCCCGATCACCAGCGATTGCCGAAAGGCGGGTACATCGGCCTGCTTATCCAGAAAGGCGCTCGGTGACGCAAATGGCAGTCCTGTCACCCGGGCGATTTCGCGTCGGATGGTTTCGCTACCGGACAAACCCGCCAGAGCCGCATGGAAGGTAGCGTTGAGCTCCACATAACGCTCAAAGTCCATTGCCTCAGGACCGTCGCAGATGGTCTCGTCCAGCGCCTGCACCAGCTTCTTGATCTCGGCCAGCTGGGCGGGGTGTGGGCCGCGTTCTGCCGCTAATCGCGCTGCCGTGCCTTCAAGCACACCGCGCAACTCGATGGCGTCGATCACTTCGTCCCGCGCAAAGCTGCGCACTGCAAAGCCGCCCGACGGGATGAGTTCAAGCAGCCCTTCCTGCTCAAGTCGCGCCAGTGCCGCCCGAATAGGCGTGCGTGATATGCCGAGCCTGTCGGCGATAGCCACCTCCGAAAGCCGCTCCCCCGGACGGGCATGCCCCCCCAATATCAGATCACGCACGCCCATCAGGGCCTTCAATGATCGCGATTGCTGGCGATGCGCCGGTCTCGCTGCCATTGCCCTATTCCGCCGCTATCGCTTGCTGCTGTTCTTCAGCAATCATCGCGTCGATCAGCTTGCGCGCCCACATTGAACCGGCGTCGATATTGAGATTGTAGATGACGTGATCCGGATTGTTGTCGATGGCGATCTGCTGGGCTTCCAGGATGATCTCGTCTTCGCCAAATATCTTGGCCACCCCTTCGCGCAATTCATGGGTCCGGCGCTGCTCAGATGTCTTGTAATTGCGCGCAAAGGCCCAGAAATAATGACAGGTCTTTTCGTCCGCAGGGGTGATGGTGTTGAGTACGAAGCCGTTGACACCCTGACTGCGGTCGCCCTCTGGCGCACCTGTTCCCGCCAGTGCCACGCCGACATCAATAGCGATCGTCGCCGGCGCCTCGAAATTGATGATCTGCCAGCGGTCGACATTTCCGGACTTGCCCAATTGGCCACGCCAGAATGGCGGCGCGTCAATGTCCTTCATCCAGCGGGTGATGGTCGCTGTCCGGTCAGAATGCGTCGCGGTAAACGGGGCTTCAGCCACGGCCCGGTTGCCGATAGAGGAGCCGTGTACATAAGTTTCGTGCGTCAGATCCATCAGGTTGTCGATCACAAGGCGGTAATCGCATTTGACCTTGATTAGCTTGCCATCAGAAGCCCATTCAGGGTCGTCATTCCAATGCAGATCGGGCACCTTGGCAGGGTCTGCCAGCGCCGGATCGCCCATCCACAACCAGATAAAGCGATGCCTCTCGACCAGCGGGTAGGACACTACGCAGGCCGATGGATTGATAGTGTCTTGAGAAGGCATGTATACACAGCGGCCGGAATCATCGAACTCAAGGCCGTGATAGCCGCAGATGACATTGTCACCATGCAGTTCACCCATAGAGAGCGGCAGCAGGCGATGCCAACAGGCGTCGGCCAGCGCAACGGCTAATCCGTCCTGTTTCCGATACATAACCACTGGTTTTCCGCATATTGTCCGCGGAACGAGTTCGCGCTTCAGCTCGGTGTCCCATGCTGCGGCGTACCATGCGTTCATTGGAAACGTCTGAGTGGTCATCACTGGGCTCCTCTCCCTGCGATTGATTGTGCAGGCAGGAAACATCAGTTGTATACAATTTACAAGTCCCCACGCGCGACTGGCTCCTCCCGGTGGGGCGGAGCCAGTACGTCAGAGCACGTTTTTGAATTGGGCGCCGGCACTTACCGGCTGCGAACGACGTTGACCCAAAGGGACCAACGCCAAGGTTCGTCGGGCACGGCCGAAAATCACAGTGGCTTTTTGAGCCATTTGGCGAGGACGCCGACAATGCCTTCGCGGAACAGCAGCACGCTGGCCACAAAGATCGCGCCCTGAATGACCGTCACCCAGGCCCCGAAACCGGCGAAATAGTTCTGCATGGTGACAATGGCGGCAGCGCCGACGAACGGGCCGAAAACCGTGCCCATGCCGCCCAACAGTGTCATCAGCACCACTTCACCCGACATCGACCAGTAGACGTCGGTCAGCGAGGACAGCTGGAACACAATGGCCTTGGTGGCCCCGGCTAGGCCGGCCAGTCCAGCCGACATGACGAACACTGCCAGCTTGTAGCGATCGACCTTGTAGCCCAGCGATATCGAGCGGGGTTCATTGTCGCGAATGGCCTTGAGCACCTGCCCGAAGGGCGAATGGATGATGCGGTAGATCGCCAGCAGGCCGCCCATCACAATGGCCAGCACCACAAAGTACAGCGTGAAGTCCGAGCTGAGATCAAAAATGCCGAACAGCATGCCGCGCGGAACCGCCTGGATGCCGTCTTCACCGCCGGTAAACGGCGCCTGCACGGCGATGAAGTAGACCATTTGCGCAAAGGCCAGCGTCACCATGGCGAAGTAGATGCCCTGGCGCTTGATCGCCAGCGCGCCAATGCCCAGTCCCAATAGGGAAGCGGCAGCCACGCCCAGCAGAATGGCGAATTCGGGGTTGAGGCCCCATACCTTGGCGGCATGGGCCGCGACATAGCTGGCGGAACCAAAAAACGCCGCATGGCCAAACGACAGCAGCCCGCCAAAGCCCAGCAGCAGGTTCAGTGCGCTGGCAAACAGCGCAAAGCACAGCACCTTCATCACAAAGACCGGGTAGAGCACGAACGGCGCGATCAGCAGCAGCACCAGCAGGCCAACAAAGATTGCGATGTGGTGGCGCGGCGTGCCCACAGGCGGCGCCGGGGTCGTCACGAGCGCGGTTTCAGATTGCGTGGTCATCAGACCGTCCTTCCAAACAGGCCGGCTGGCTTGACCAGCAGTACCAGCGCCATGATCACGAAAATCGCCACAGACGAGCCCTCGGGGTAAAATACCCGGGTCAGCCCCTCAACCACGCCCAGCCCGAAGCCGGTCAGAATGGCGCCGAGGATCGAACCCATGCCGCCAATCACCACCACGGCAAACACCACGATGATCAGATCGGCGCCCATATTGGGATTGACCGAATAGATCGGTGCAGCAAGCACCCCGGCCAGCGCCGCCAGGGCAACGCCAAAGCCGTAGGTCAGGGTAATCATGCGCGGCACATTGATGCCGAATGCACCAACCAGAACCGGGTTTTCGGTGGCTGCGCGCAGATAGGCACCAAGCCGGGTCTTCTCGATGGCAAACCAGGTACCAAAGCAGACAATGGCCGAGGCCACCACCACCCAGGCGCGATAATTGGGCAGGAACATGAAGCCCAGATTGGTGCCGCCCGACAGCTCGCTTGGAATGGAATAGGGCAGCCCCGACACACCATACTGATTGCGGAACAGACCCTGGATGATCAGCGCCAGACCGAAGGTCAGCAGCAGCCCGTAGAGATGATCGAGATGGTAGAGTCGGGCGATCATAACCCGCTCGATGACCACGCCCGTCGCCCCCACAATGATCGGCACCAGCAGCAGGGCCCACCAGTAATTGATGCCAGCATAGGTCATCAGCATCCAGGCGACGAAGGCGCCCATCATGTACTGCGCGCCATGGCTGAAATTGATGATGTTGAGCAGCCCGAAGATGACGGCGAGCCCAAGGCTCAGCAGCGCATAGAACGACCCGTTGATCAGGCCCAGCAGCAGCTGGCCGAACAGCGCCTGTGGCGGTATCCCCAAAAGCTCAAACATGGATGTTTTCCGGTTTCTCTTGGTCTTGAAAACGGGTGCCCCGACACGGCCGGGGCACCCAGCTCAATCTACTTCACCAGATCGCAACCGCCATCGGCCAGCGGACGGAAGGCGTCCTTGGCAGGAATGGCTGCGAGCAGGTTGTAATAGTCCCATGGACCGGTGGACTCATCTGGCGACTTCACCTGGAACAGGTACATGTCGTGGATGTGACGACCATCGGGACGGACCATGCCCTGACCGAACAGTGGATCCTGGCTTGGCTCTGCCTTCATCTCGTCCATCAGCGCGGCGGTGTCCTTGCCACCGGTCGCTTCAACGGCCTTGAGGTAATGCAGCACGCTGGCATAGACGCCGGCATGCACCATGGTAGGCATGTTGCCGCCATTCTGGGCCGCAAAGCGCTCCGACCAGGCCCGGGTATCGTCATTGAGATCCCAATAGAAGGCCTCGGTCAGCACCAGACCCTGAGCGGTCTCAAGGCCAAGGGCATGCACGTCAGTGATGAAGATCAGCAGTCCGGCCAGTGCCTGACCGGCCTGGGTGATGCCGAACTCGGCAGCCTGCTTGATGGTGTTGACGGTGTCGCCACCAGCATTGGCCAGACCGATCACCTGGGCGCCGGAGGCCTGAGCCTGCAGCAGATAGGATGAGAAGTCAGTGCCGGGGAACGGATGACGCACTGCGCCAAGCACTTCGCCGCCCGCCGCTTCGACCACGGCCGAGGTGTCTTTTTCCAGCGCCTGACCGAAGGCGTAGTCAGCGGTGATGAAGAACCACTTCTTGTAGCCTTCCTGCACCATGGCCGTGCCTGTGCCATGGGCAAGGGCCCAGGTGTCATAGGTCCAGTGAACGGTATTGGGTGAACACTGCGCGCCGGTCAGATCAGCCGAGCCAGCGCCCGAATCCATAAAGATCTTGTTCTTGTCGCGGGTCACTTCGGCCACGGCAAAAGCTGCCGAAGACGTCGGAACGTCAGCGATCATGTCGACGCCATCCTGATCATACCATTGCCGGGCAATGGTGGAGGCAACATCTGGCTTGTTCTGGTGATCGGCCGAGACGATCTCGACATTGATGCCCTTGGCAGCGGCGTCGAAATCTTCGACGGCCATGCGCGCGGCAATCACCGAGCCTTCGCCCGACAGATCGGCGTAAACGCCGGAGCGGTCATTGAGCACGCCGATCTTGATGTCGGTTGCCATGGCGGTGCCCGCCATCAGCAGACTGGCCGCAGAGGCCAGGATTAGGGTCTGTAGTTTCATGTGTCGGTTCTCCTCCCGAGTGAAGCCTTGCGGCTGGTGCTAGACGCCCAGATAGGCGTGCAGCTTGTCGATGTTGTCGGCGAGGTCGGCATTGGGAATGGTGTCGATCACCCGCCCCTGTTCGACCACGTAGTGCCGATCCGCGACCGAGGCCGCGAAGCGGAAATTCTGTTCCACCAGTACGATGGTGAAGCCCTGGTTCTTCAACTGCACCAGGGTGCGTCCGATCTGCTGCACGATCACCGGGGCAAGGCCCTCGGTAGGTTCGTCCAGCAGCAGGAATTTGGCGCCGGTGCGCAGGATGCGGCCAATGGCCAGCATCTGCTGTTCGCCGCCGGAAAGCTTGGTGCCCTGGCTGCCCAGCCGTTCCCGCAGATTGGGGAACATCTCGAGCACCGCCTCGCGGCTCAGCCCGCCCGGTTTGACCTCGGGCGGCAGCATCAGGTTTTCGTCCACCGACAGGCTGGCAAAGATGCCGCGCTCTTCTGGGCAAAAGGCAATGCCGGCCTTGGCGATGGCGCGCGGCTGCAGGCCGATCAACTCGGTGCCCTCGAACTGCACCGAACCCTGGCGCTTGCCCAGAATGCCCATAATGGCGCGCAGCGTCGTGGTCTTGCCCGCACCATTGCGGCCCAGCAGGGTCACCACTTCACCGGGCTTCACATCGAAATTGATGCCGTGCAGTACATGGCTTTCATCGTACCAGCCATTGAGATCGCGCACGGCGAGCAAGGGGGCCGCGCTGGCGGTGGTGGTCTCACTCATGGCCAGCTCCGATATAGGCTTCAACGACGCGTTCATCCTGCGAAACATCTTCATAGGTGCCTTCAGCCAGTACCTGACCGCGCGCCAGAACGGTGATCTGATCGGACAGGTCCGCCACCACCGACAGGTTGTGCTCCACCATCAAAATGGTGCGATTGGCCGAAATCTTGCGGATCAGCGCCGAGATGCGCCCCACATCTTCCTGCGCCATGCCGGCCATGGGTTCGTCCAGCAGCAGCATTTCGGGCTCCAGCGCCAGCGTGGTGGCGATTTCGAGCGCCCGCTTGCGGCCATAGCTCAACTCGCCGGCAGGCTCGTGCAAATGGCTCGATAGCCCGACCTCTTCGACGCGGGCGCTCGCCTCCTCGTCATAGGCGGACAATACCTTTTCGGGGCGCCAGAAATCGAAGCTGTCGCCACGGCGGCGCTGCAGCGCAATGCGCACATTTTCCAGCACGCTGAGCTGCGGGAATACCGCCGAAATCTGGAACGAACGCACCAGACCCCGTCGCGAGATATCGGCGGCCGACAGCCGCGTGATGTCCCGATCGTTCAGGGTGATCTTGCCAGCACTGGGCTGCAGGAACTTGGTCAGCAGGTTAAAGCATGTCGTCTTGCCCGCGCCATTGGGCCCGATCAGGGCGTGGATGGTCCCGCGCTTGATATCGAGATCGACACTGTCCACGGCCGTGAAGCCGGAAAAACGTTTGGTCAGGCCGCGCGCCGACAGGATGATGTCCGCCTTGGGCGATGCGACAGGCGACTGGTTCATGGCTGCACTCATTTGGCGGTCCACCCTCCGTCGATGGAAATGGTTGACCCGGTGATCGAACGGGCCAGATCACCACATAGGTAACCGGCCATCTCCGCAATCTCTTCGGGCTGCACGAACTGGCGCGTCGGCTGCGGCGCCAGGATGATTTCGCGCATGACCTGCTCTTCGCTCATGCCATGCACGCGAGCCTGGTCAGCCACCTGAGCTGCCACCAGTGGGGTCCAGACATAGCCCGGGCAGATCGCATTGACCGTAATGCCCTTCTCTGCCGTCTCCAGCGCCACTGTCTTGGTCAGTCCGACCACAGCGTGCTTGGTGGCGACATAGGCTGACTTGAAGGGCGAGGCGCGCAGGCCATGGGCCGAGGCAATATTGATGATGCGCCCCCAGCCGCGCTCAGCCATGCCGGGCAGCGCGGCGCGAATGGTGTGAAAGGCCGAATCCAGACTGACCGCGACAATGCGCTGCCAGTCGCTGGGAGGAAACTCCTCGATCGGCGCGACCTTCTGGATGCCGGCATTGTTGACCAGCACGTCGAGCTGACCAAAGCTGGCCACTACGGCGCCTACCAAATCATAGCCGCCGCCATTTTTGGCCAGGTCAGACTGGAAGTAACGTACATTGGCGCCGCTGGCGGCCAGCGCTTCAAGCGCGGCACCGGCATCCTGTTCGGCCTCAAAGCTGTTGATCGCCACGTCATAGCCCATCGCCGCAAATTTGCTGGCGATCGACAAGCCAATGCCGCTCGTTGAGCCGGTGACCAATGCCACGCGCTTTGTGTTCATACCCCACCCTGATCCGGACCTTTGGCGGCCCGCTTTGTTTTGACGGTACTCTTTCAAGTTCCGTGCCAACTCAGAAACGCCGGTTTCTGGAGGGTGTCGATGGCAGTGTCCGGCGGTGGTGTCCGGAAAAACATACAGCTGTCCGGAAATCCGGACACCTCAGATGTCGATATTGTAGCGCTTCAGCTTCTCGTAAAACTGCGACCGCGATACGCCCAGCCGCAGGGCCGCCGCTGACTTCTGACCGCCCGTGGTCGCCAGAGCATCGATAATGGCCTGCCGTTCGGTGTCGGCGATGGTGTGGGCCAGCGCCTGACCGCTTGTGCTTGTGATCATCGAGCGGGCTGCGCCCGGCGGCATGGCGCGGCTGATCACCGCGCCATCAAGCACCTCGCTGGGCGCGAGCGCCGCCGCCCGTTCCAGCACATTGCGCAGTTCGCGCACATTGCCTGGCCAGTCGTGGTTCTGCAGCAGGGCAACAGCCTCGGGTGTAATCACCCAGCCCCGCTCATCGGCCGCGCGCATGGTCTGCTCGAGCAGCACTTCGCAGATCAGGGCGATGTCCTCCCGCCGATCCCGTAAGGGCGGGACATGCACGGTCAGCACCGCGATGCGGTAATAGAGATCGGCGCGGAAGCTCTTGTCGGCCACCTTGGCTTCGAGATCCTGTGATGTCGCGGCGATGATACGCACATCGATCTTCTTGACCGTATTGGACCCCAGCGCCTCGACCTCGCCTTCCTGCAATACGCGCAGGAACTTGGCCTGGATGGCGGGCGGCATATCGCCGATTTCGTCGAGAAACAGCGTGCCACCATGGGCCAGTTCGAACTTGCCCTTGCGCGGTTTCTTGTCCGCTCCGGTATAGGCCCCCGGTGCGACGCCAAAGAACTCCGCTTCGAGCAGTGCCTCGGGCACGGCGGCGATATTGACCGCCACAAACGGTCCATCGGCGCGGTCAGATTGCTGATGGATAGCGTGCGCCAGCAATTCCTTGCCGGTGCCGGTCTCCCCCAGAATGAGCGCAGCACCGTCGCGCAGCGCAAACCGGCGCACCATGGCCTTGAGCTCTCTGACTGCTTCGCTCTGCCCGACAAAGCTCGACAACGAATACTTGGTCTGCCGCTCCCGCGTCAGCGCCGCCTGGGCACGGGTCAGCTGTTTGTGCAGGGTCTCGAACTTGTCCAGAATGGGCGCCAGATAATCGACATTATCGTAAAAGACGAAGCCGATGGCCCCTTCCACCGCGCCTGAGGCATCCTTGAGCGGGATGCGGCAGACCACAAACTGCCGCTCGTTGAAATTCATGATGTCGAGCAGGATCGGTCGTCCTGTCTCCACCACGCGCCGCAGCAGGGAATGGGGAATGACATCTTCGACCGGCAGGCCGATCGGGTCAAAGGATGGGTTCAGCTTGAGCAGTTCGCGATAGCGCGCATCCATCCAGGTGATGTGGGTGTCGGCATCAACGATAATGGCGCCTTCAAAGAAGTCGCGCAGCAGGCTGAAGGCGCCCACAGCCTCTTCAATACTGGCCAGGCCATTGGAGGCTGGCCAGCGTTCAGTTGTCGGTGGGCGGGCCATGGTGCGGTCTCTGTTGCGCGATCAGTTGCGCCGGAGTCTATGCCCCGGCGCAAGGGATCGCAACGCGCTCACGGGCGCTCGACACACAGCGCCACACCCATGCCGCCGCCAATGCACAGGGTCGCCAGACCCTTGTGTGCGTCGCGCCGCACCATCTCGTGCAGCAGGGTCACCAGCACGCGCGCGCCCGAGGCGCCGATCGGGTGGCCAATCGCAATGGCGCCGCCATTGACGTTGACCTTTTCAGGCGCCCAGGCCATCGCCTGATTGACCGCGCAGGCCTGCGCCGCAAAGGCCTCATTGGCTTCGATCAGATCCAGATCGCCGCTGCTCCATCCCGCCTTAACCAGCGCCTTGGTCGAGGCCGGAATGGGGCCTGTACCCATCAGTGCGGGGTCAACACCCGCCGTGGCCCAGCTGGCAATGCGCGCCAGTGGCGTCAGACCGCGTTTGGCAGCTTCCTCGGCGCTCATCAGTACCAGCACCGCCGCGCCGTCATTGATGCCCGATGCATTGCCGGCGGTGACGCTGCCCGCCTTGTCAAAGGCTGGTCGAAGCTTGGCCAGTGCCTCGGCGCTGGCGTCAGCGCGGATATATTCATCCTGATCGACAAAGATCTCGCCCTTGCGGGTCTTGATGGTGACCGGAGCGATTTCGTCAACGAAACGCCCGGCCTGCTGCGCTGCGGCAGCCTTCTGCTGGGAGGCCAGCGCGAAGGCGTCTTGGGTGTCCCGGCTGATATCGAATTTGCGCGCCACATTCTCGGCCGTGATGCCCATGTGATAGCCGCCAAACGCGTCCACCAGACCATCGCTCATCATGGTGTCCACAAGGGTGATCGGGCCCATTTTTGCGGGTGCCCGCAATTGCTGGCAATGCGGCGACAGCGACATCGATTCCTGCCCACCGGCGACGATGATCTCTGCGTCGCCCATGGCGATCTGCTGCATGCCCAGCGCCACGGCGCGCAGGCCCGAGCCGCACACCTGATTGAGGCCCCATGCGGTGGCTGACTGGCCAATGCCTGCCGCAATAGCGGCCTGGCGAGCCGGGTTCTGACCTGCGCCGCCTGTCAGCACCTGACCCAGAATGACTTCATCGACATCGTCGGGAGCGACACCGGCCCGCTCCAAAGCCGCCTTGATGGCCACAGCACCCAACTCGTGGGCGGGCACGCTGGCGAGGCTACCCATGAAGGCGCCTACAGCGGTGCGGGCGGCGCCAACGATTACAATATCACGCATCTTGCTACTCCTGGTCCAGCTGAACGCTGAACGCCGCTTCAGTCTTGGCCGTCACTTCGTCAAGCGAGACGCCATCGGCCAGTTCAATCAATACCATGGATGGCTCCCCGGTCCGGGCGATGGTGAACACGCCCAGATCGGTGATCACCAGATCGGCAACGCGCTGACCGGTCAGCGGCAGGGTGCAGGCCTTGAGCAGCTTGGGCGTGCCCTTGGCCTCGTGTTCCATCACCACCACCACGCGCTTGACGCCGGCCACCAGATCCATGGCGCCGCCCATGCCCTTGACCATCTTGCCCGGGATCATCCAGTTCGCCAGATCGCCATTTTCGGCCACCTGCATGGCGCCCAGAATGGACAGGTCGATATGCCCGCCCCGGATCATTCCGAAGCTGTCGGCACTGGAGAAAAAGCTGGTCATTGGCAACTCGGTGATCGTCTGCTTGCCCGCATTGATCAGGTCGGCATCTTCATCGCCCTCGAACGGGAAGGGGCCCATGCCCAGCATGCCATTTTCGCTCTGCAGGCGCACATCCATGCCGTCCGGAATGAAATTGGCCACCAGTGTGGGAATGCCAATGCCCAGATTGACGTAGAAGCCGTCCTTGAGTTCGCGCGCGGCGCGGGCCGCCATCTGTTCGCGTGTCCAGGCCATCAGTTTGCCTCCGAAGTGGCGCGCGACCGCACGGTGCGCTGCTCGATATGTTTGACCGGATTGGGAACATGGATCAGCCGAGACACGAAAATGCCCGGCGTGTGGATCTGATCAGGCTCGATCGCGCCGGTCTCGACCAGATGTTCAACCTCGGCCACGGTGATCTTGCCGGCGGTCGCCATCATCGGGTTGAAGTTCCGCGCCGTCTTCCGGTAAACCAGATTGCCTTCCGCATCGCCTTTCCAGGCGTGCACCACGGCGACATCGGCCACCAGACCGCGCTCCATGACATAGTCCTCGCCGTCGAATTCGCGCACTTCCTTGCCCTCGGCAATCAGCGTGCCCACGCCGGTCTTGGTGAAGAAGGCGGGAATGCCCGCGCCACCGGCCCGGATGCGTTCGGCCAGCGTGCCCTGTGGGGTAAACTCGATCTCCAGCTCGCCCGCCAGATATTGCTGGGCGAACAGCTTGTTCTCACCCACATAGGATGAGATCATTTTCTTGACCTGCCGGGTCTCCAGCAGCGTGCCCAGCCCGATGCCGTCCACGCCCGCATTGTTGGAAATAACCGTCAGATCCTTGGCGCCCGACTGTTTGATCGCCGCGATCAGTGATTCCGGAATGCCGCACAGGCCAAAGCCGCCGGCCATCACCACCATTCCGTCTTTCAGCAATCCGGCAAGCGCGTCAGTGGCGTCCGCATAGACTTTCTGCACAGCCCGTCCTCCTCACAGTGTTCTGGATAGGGCGCAACACTGCTCCCCGCAGCGCCGCCCTTTGCTCAAGGCTAGGTCTTGCTGAGGCTGCCCGGTTAGTCGTATTTATACTCTATGGATGCACCTGCTTTATCGGCCGCCGACCGGGCCATGCCACGCTTCGCACTGGGCGATATTCCGGTGCCGATGGTATTTGCCAGCCATCGCATCATTCGCGATTGCAATGCCGAGTTTGCCGGCCTGTTCGGCTTTGGGCGCCACGAACTGGTCGACCAGAGTTTCTCACGGCTCTATCCCAAGATCGCCGATTTTGTTCGTACCGGGCAGATGTGGCGCAGCCATTTGCCGGGTGGTCAGGTCTATTATGACGAGCGCATCATGGTGGGGGCAGGCGGGCGGCGTTTCTGGTGCCGCGTCAATGGCCGCTCGCGCCACGACACTGACCCCTTCGCTGAAGCGCTCTATTGCTTTGAGCCGATGAGCCGGCCGGTGACCGAGGCTGCCATGACCGGGCGGCAGCGCCAGATATTGACGCTGGTAGCCCAGGGCAAGACCAATGCGCTGATCGCCGAGGAGATTGGGCTTAGTCGCCGAACCGTGGAGGCCCACAGACTGCGCTTGATGCGCGCTGTTGGCGTGCGCAATAGCGCTGAACTGGTGGCCTGGTTCTCCGCGCAGTAGTCGGCCCCGTCACAGTTTTCTGCCCCCAAACGGTTTAAATTATGCCGCTTTTGCCTACATAATGGGGTCACCGTCGTGCGTAATCGGGCGTGCGGCTGATCCAGACTGGGCCTCTTCTCGGCCCCATTGAATAGGAGAACAGCCATGACCGAAGCAAAAACCGGGGATACCGTTCGTATCAACTATGCCGGTCGTCTCACCGACGGCACTGCCTTTGATTCATCCGAAGGGCGCGAGCCACTACAGTTCACCCTTGGCGAAGGCCAGGTGATCCGTGGCCTTGAAGCGCACATCACCGGCATGGAGCAGGGCGCCAAATCCACCGTGACCATTCCGTGCGACGAGGCCTATGGCCCGCACCGCGCTGAAGCCGTCCAGACGCTGGAACGCGCCAAGGTGCCCGCCGGCATCGATATTGAAGTGGGCACGCAGCTCCAGGCCAAGACGGCCGACGGCTCCATGCTGCCCATTCGTGTCGTGGAAGTCGACGATTCCATCGTCAAGGTCGACGCCAACCACCCGCTTGCCGGGCAGGATCTGGTGTTTGACGTTGAGCTGGTCGAGATCGTCCAGGCCGCCTAAGGCGCGCTCGCGACCACAGCAAAACAGGCGGACACTCGATAGAGCGTCCGCCTGTTTTTTATGTGATACTAGCGCAACGCGCTGGTCGGGTGCCTAGGCGGCAACTTCCTGACGCGGCAGCGGATAGTCTTCAGCTTCATAAAGAGCCTTGATGGCCTGGCCATCAAAACGACCGCCACGGACCTCGAGGATCGTGCCGCCAAGCCCGGCTTCGGGCAGCTCTTCCATGCAGAAGCGAATGGCTTCGGCAGCCTTTGGAAAGCGGCGATACTGGGTCTGCTGCGACTTGGCCACCCGGCGGCTGGGGAACAGCTCGGCGGCGGCATTGTAATTGAACGTCATGTCGGCTCCTTGATGGCAGAAGCCCGCGAACGGGCCCGGGAAAGCTTTTGCAGCTTCTTGCGCGGCAGCGGATAATCGGGGCTCCTGTGAAGCCAGATCATCTCGTGATTGCTATAGCGCTTGCCGTTCACCTCCAGGCTTGCGCCCTTGAGACTGACCGGGGCCGCTTCTTCTAGTGCGAAGCAAAGGGCCTGAGCTGCGGTACGAAACTTGCGGGAGCCTTGGGCTGCCGCTACGTGCCAGTCGCTGCCAAGAAAAAGCGCGGCAGGCGCCTGGAAATCAAACTGTGTCATTATCTCTCATTTGGTCCAGCAATGCGCCAGAACCAGTCTTAATTGTGGGGCCGCGATACGCTGGCCATGCTCTAATAGCGCGATGCAGGCGCACGAAATGCGGCCAACGGCATCGCGACCGCCCAGCACCATGCTGGTCGGTACAACACGCTCGCAAAAATCAGGAAAGCCAATAGACCGGTAATCCGGCTGTCGGACAGCTATGATGCGCTGAAACGTATGACCTCAATATAGGCGCAACTGGACCCTTATGCAAGTTGGCGCACATTTCAGCCTTAACGGGCGGTCATGATGCTGCGCCCAGCAGGACGATTGATCGCGCCAAAGGGCGGATTGGAAAATCGAACCCAACAGGGCAGACTGCCCCCAACAACGATCACGATGAAGGATCACCCCATGGGATTTCGCGCACTTCTCACCGACCGCGACGACGCGGGCAAGGTCAGCTCCGCTGTCACTGAAATCGACGAGGCGCGTTTGCCCGAGGGCAATGTGACCATCGATATCGACTGGGCCGGCCTCAACTACAAGGATGGCCTGTGCCTGACCGGGGGCGGTGGTCTTGTGCGCAACTATCCCCATGTCGCTGGCGTCGATTTTGCCGGCACGGTCCGCGACAGCGCCGATGATCGCTACGCGGTCGGCCAGAAGGTGGTGCTCACCGGCTGGCGGGTCGGTGAGGTGCAATGGGGCGGCTTTGCCGAGCGCGCCCGCGTCAATGCCGACTGGCTGGTGCCACTGCCCGGCGGGTTGAGCACGCGCGACGCCATGGTGGTAGGCACGGCGGGGCTGACCGCCATGCTCTCGATCAACCGTCTGGAGGCGGCAGGGCTGACCCCCGCATCGGGCGAGGTGCTGGTTACGGGCGCCGCCGGTGGTGTCGGCTCCATTGCCACCGCCCTGCTCGCCAAGCTGGGCTACACCGTGGCGGCCCTGTCTGGGCGTCCCCAGCATGCCGAGGCGCTCACTGCGCTGGGCGCTGCCAGCATTGTCGATCGCAACGAGTTTCTCGCGCAGCCCGACAAGCCGTTGGAATCTGCCCGCTGGGCCGCGGCCATTGATTGCGTCGGGGGCAAGGTGCTCGGCAAGCTGCTCAAACAGGTCAAATATGATGGCGCGGTTGCCGCCTTGGGCAATGCTGCCGGTATTGGTCTGGAAACCAATGTACTGCCGTTCATTCTGCGCGGCGTTACCCTGATCGGCATCGATAGCGTCATGCAGCCTTTCGACACCCGGATTGCCGCCTGGCAGCGCATTGCCGAGACGTTCGACATAGCTGCTTATGGCGATCTGGTGCGCGAAATCGGCCTCGAAGAACTGCTCGCCGCGGCCGATCAGATATTGGCCGGCGAGATCAAGGGGCGGGTGCTGGTGCGTCCACGCTAGCGATAGCCCGCCGCCTGCAATTCGAACAATTCGGCATAGTGACCACGCAGCGCCAGCAGTTCTGCGTGGCTGCCTGATTCAAGTATGGCGCCATTTTCCATCACCAGAATGCGGTCCGCCATCCGTACGGTCGAAAAGCGGTGCGAGATGATCACCGCCGTCTTGCCTGCCGCCAGACTTTTGAAGCGGGCAAACACTTCGGCTTCCGCCTTGGCGTCCAGCGCGGCCGTTGGTTCATCCAGAATGATCAGACCTGCATCGCGCATATAGGCGCGGGCAATGGCGACCTTCTGCCATTCGCCCCCGCTGAGATCGCGTCCCTTCTTGAACAGGCGCCCCAGTTGCTGGTCATACCCCTGCGGCAACTTGGCGATCACCGCATCGGCTAGGCTGCGTTCGGCAGCGCTGGCAATGCGCGCCATATCGCCCTGCGCCTCAACCCGGCCAACCCCGATATTGTCGCGGGCCGACAGGCTGTAGCGAATGAAATCCTGAAAGATCACCCCGATATGGGCGTGGATGTCGGCGACGGCGAAATCCTTGAGGTCGATGCCGTCCACGGCGATACGCCCTTCATCGGGGTCGTACAGCCGGGTCAGCAGCTTGACGATGGTGGTCTTGCCTGCCCCGTTCTCGCCCACCAGCGCCAGCGTTTCGCCGGCCTTGAGCGTGAAACTGAGATGGCGCAGGGCCCAGGTCTCGGTATCGGGATAGCGGAAACCCACATTCTCGAACACGATGCCCTGCTCGATCGGGTCTGGAAACGGCTCGGGCTCAGCTGGCGAGACGATGCCCGGTTCGATCTCAAAGAACGAGAACAGGTCATCAAGATACATCGACTGGCCGGCAATCTGGGTAAAGCCCAGCAGCAGTTTCTGGAACAACCCGTTCAGGCGCAGGAATGAGCCCGACAGGAACGCCAGGTCACCAATCGAGAAGTCGCCGATGATCGTGCGCCAGACAATGAAACCATAGGCACCGTAATAGGTCAGCGAGGATATCGCCGAGAACAGCGCGCCCCAGAAAGAACGCTGCATGGCGATGCGGCGATTATCAGCAAAGATGCGCTGCGCCAGCGTCTTGAAACGCTCGATCAGGAAGCCGCCCAGACCGAACAGCTTGATCTCCTTGGCGGTCTCCGCGCTCGCCCCTACATGGCGGATATATTCCAGTTCGCGCCGCTCGGGCGTGCGCCAGCGGCTCACCATATAGGCCAGCGTGTTGAACCGTGCCTCGCCCCACACCGCCGGCACAAAGCTGATCGGCAGCAGCAGGATCAACCACGGCGCATAGATGAACAGACCCGCTGCCAGCGTGGCCACGGTGATGATATCCTGCGCCTGCCCGAACATCTGACTGAGCAGCGCATTGCGCCCTGCCGCCTGACGCCGCGCGCGCTCCAGCTTGTCCTGGTATTCAGCAGATTCGAAATGCACCAGATCGAGCCGAGCGGCGTGGGCCATCAACTCGACGCTGACGGTATTGGAGTGCAACTCCGACAGAATGGAATCCACCAGCCCGGTGGCGCGGTTCAGCAGGTCCGATGCCAGCACCAGCGCCAGTTCGATCACAAGCAGGGCAATGACGGGTGTCAACGCGCCACTGCTCCACCACTCGGCAAAGCCCGGCCCCGGCGCGGCTATGCCCGTCAGGTGCACCACTTCATCGATGATCAGCTTTCCCACATACAGCATGGCAATGGGCTGCAGTGAGGCCACCAGGCGTAAGCCGATGCTGGCCGCCATCAGTGGTTTGCTGGTGCGCCAGATCTGCGCCAGCAGACGCCCGAGATGGCGCAGATTATCTATGCGCTCGCGGAAACTGGGGGTCTGTTCGGGGATGGGCGGTGGTCGGCGCCCGGGAAGGTCGGTCATGTCGAGATGTTATCCCGGCGCGGCGCACTCTGAAACTGATTTGCGTGGCAAGCCACCATGCCAAAAGCGCAGGCCTTCGCGCTACGCGCGCGAAGGCCTGCACATGCAGCTAGAAACGCTGCCGTTCAGCAGGCTTATTGCCCATGATCGCTTCGATCTTTTCGATCACATCGGGCGTGAGTTTGGCCTTGGCATCCAGCGCCGACAGATTGTCTGCCAGCTGGGACTTTTTGGACGCGCCCAGGATAACCGTCGAGACGTGCGGATTGCGCAGGCACCACAGCAGCGCCATGTGATGGATCGGCATGCCCGCTTGCTTGGAGAGATCGGCCAGCTGGCGGATCTTTTCGAGCTTGGCCTTGCCCTCGTCGCTGGTCCAGGCATCCTTGAGCCATTCATAGCCGGGCAGGTTCAGGCGGCTGTCATCGGGGATGCCGTCATTGTATTTGCCGGTCAAAGCGCCCGATGCCAGGGGCGACCAGATCGTCGTACCCAGACCCATCAGGTCATAAAGCGGCAGATAATCATTCTCGACCTTTTCGCGCGTGAACAGATTGTACTGTGGCTGCTCCATCACGGGCGGGGTGATCTTGAGGTCCTTGGCCACGGCCCAGGCTTCGGTCAACTGCTGAGCGTTCCACTCCGAGGTACCCCAGTACAAGATCTTGCCCTGGGTCACCAGATTGTGCATCGCCCAGACGGTTTCCTCGATCGGGGTGTCGATGTCGGGACGGTGACAGAAATACAGGTCCAGATAGTCCACCTGCAGCCGCTTGAGCGCGGCGTGGCACGCCTCGGTGACATGCTTGCGGCTCAGCCCTTTCTGCGTTGGCTTGCTGCCGCCCCAGAACACCTTGGAGGACACTGCAAAGCTATCGCGGCTCCAGCCCAGATCCTTGAGCGCAGCGCCCATCAGGGTTTCGGACTCGCCTGCCTCATAACCTTCGGCGTTGTCGAAAAAATTGATGCCTTCGTCATAGGCCAGGCTCATCAGGGCCATGGCTTCGGAGTGATCCACCTGCTTGGAGAAGGTGACCCAGCTTCCAAGCGAGACTTCACTGACCTTGAGGCCAGATTTGCCCAAGCGACGATATTCCATGAGATTTTCCTGCTGTTTCGCGGCACTGGACCGCCCCTCGTTCCATCGGCAATTGCCGATGGACTGATTTGTCATACAATTTGACGCGCACGCTGTAAACCCGCCGCTGGACCACTTGGTTGCACCGGCTTATTCTCAGTCATCCCAACCCGGCCCGCAGGGTTTGCCACATGCTCAGCGACATCGATTCTTCCGCCATTCTGGCCGTTGCCGACATTGGCCGCGCGCGCGACTATTACACCACCATTCTGGGCCTTGAGCTGATCAAGGATGACGGCAATGTGCTCCAGTTGCGCACGGGCACCACGTCACTGATCGTCTACGTCTCAGAACATGCAGGCACCAATCAGGCCAATGCGGTGGTCTGGGGTGTGGGGGACCAGTTTGACGCCATTGTCGCCGACCTTCAGGCCAAGGGCGTGACCTTCGAGCATTACGACACCATCGAGCGGCGTGGCGATGTTCATGTGGCGGGTGACTTCAAGGCCGTCTGGTTCAAGGACCCCGACGGCAATCTGCTTCACCTCAACAATATCTGATCAGGGGCGCTCGCGCAGGAAGCGGGCCAGATCATCGGTAATGTGATGGATATGCGGACCGTTGCTGCGACCCAGCTCCCAGGCCTCGACCTGATCATGGGCAAAATCCTCGCCTGCCACCACATGCACGGTAGCCATGCCCACATCATGGGGCACCACAAGGTTCTTCTCGAGATCATCAAACATCACCGCGCTGGTGGGGTCGATGTCGTGCAGGGCAAAGAAGCCCTCATAGGCCTGGCGATGCGGCTTGGGCACATAGGTCATGGCGCGGATGTCGTGCACATGCTCGAACAGGTCGCCGCCGCCCAGCTTGGCCAGTACGGCGCGGGCATGGCCGGTATCGCCATTGGTCAGAATGAACTTGCGACCGGGCAGGGCACGGATCGCGGCGACCAGATCGGGATGTGGATCGACCGGTGAATAGTCGATGGCGTGCACGGTATCCAAAAAGTGGTCCGGGTCGACCTTGTGCTGGCTCATCAAGCCGTTCAGCGTCGTGCCGAATTCGCGGTAATAGCCCTTCTGCAGGGTTCGCGCGGCATCGAACTCAAGCTGGGTCAGCCCCATCACATACTCGGTGATCTTGATGTCGATCTGCGCGAACAGATTGCAGCTGCGCGGATACAGGGTGTTGTCCAGGTCAAACACCCAGTCGGTGACATGGCTCAGGCTGCGGATCGGTGGCGTCAAATCATTCATGTCGCCACTATGCCCGAAATTCCTGAATGTTTCATCTCACGGCCTGGAGAGCGGCACGGCTGCGCCGCTCTCCTTCGGGCTCTATTCGAGCGGCATATTGGCTTCGACAACCAGGCCAAGCGCCTTTATCAGGCCCGCTGGATTGGCGGCGGCGGCCATCAGCACCAGCGCCGAGGTTGGCGATGGTGGCGCAATGCGCACTTCAAGGCTCTCGGGATTGTCCAGGAATGCCTCAACAGGCGGCACCACGATATCCTTGAGGGCCGGAATGCCTGTTTCGCCAATCATCATGGGCAGCATTGATTTCAGACCTGCCACAAAGGTGTCGCGGTCGGCGCCCGACTGGGCTGCAAAGAAATCGATCAGGCTGCTGGCCAGCGACGCATCGTCATAGCGCACCGAAGCGCCCACGATCGAGACGCCCTGCATGATGGCCATGCCCTGCATCATCTGCGCCTGGGCCTTCTCGTCGGTCATTTCGCCACCGGCTTCCATATTGGCCTGCATGGCAACGATCTGCTCGATCACCGCTGGAGTCAGGCCCGTTACTTCAGCCTGAATATCCAGCGCACCGACGTCGGCGAAGTCGAACAGGAATTCATCGATCGTCAGATGTCCGTCGGCCATCGACCAGGAAGATTCCTGGCTGATATCGCCCGAAATCTGGCTCAGGCCCAGCGCGTCGATGATCGCACCGGCGCCGGGGTCTTCCTCGCTCACGCTCGACAGATCAGCCTCAATGCCGCTGATCAGCACGCTCGACTGCATATCGACCAGATCAGCGCTGCCCTGAGCGGGATTGTAGCTGTAGTTATTCACAAAGCTCTCAAAGGCGATCACTTCCTCACCAGCGCGGCGCACCGACAGCGGGCCGGTGCTCATCGCGCCCACCAGCTGCATATTGGAAATGGCCGGCACAGGATCTTCACCGGGAACATACAGGTCCTCGATCCGGATATCCTTGAGGCTGAACTCTCCCTTGGGATCAGCGGCAAACTCGGTTTCGATGTCGGGAATGGTGGCACTGTCGGCATAGTAGCTGCCATCGTCACCCTCGGTGACGCCCGAGAAGGTGATCTCGGTGTCAAAGTGCATCGGATTCTGACCGCCATGCATTTCTGGCGAGATGGTCACGCCATCGACAATGATGGTGTCGCCGTCCATGGTGGCGGCGCCAAACTCAAAATCCAGCCCCGCCGATTTGTACACCGCCGTCAGGCGATCAACAAAGGCCTGGGCTTCAAGCGCGCTGGCCTGACCCAGCGAGGCGATGGTGGCCACGCCACTCATCAGCATCACAATGGTTGTTCTGGTGGTCCACATATGGCGTCTCCGGCTGGTTATTGCTTTGATTTTTTAGCGGCTAGGCGTCGTCATAAATTCTTGTGGTCTGAACTTTTGCAAATGGCGTTGCAGCAGTCCAATTGCAATGCAAAGCAGCCACAAATAGGGCCTGTCATACTATTGCGTGTTTATTGCGCTGTCGCGACACTCAAACTGTTCTCATAAAAACTGCCGATAGGCTGGATTGTCGGTTTCCGCCCAATAGGGAAATCCAACTGCATCGATATGAGCGATGAAATCGGCGTGGGTTTCCGCTGGTACCTGAACCCCGACCAGCACGCGGCCATAATCGGCACCATGGTTGCGGTAGTGAAACAGCGAGATATTCCAGGCGTCGTTGAGCCCTTCAAGGAATTTCAGCAAGGCGCCGGGCCGCTCGGGAAACTGGAAGCGATAGACCACTTCGTCGCTGAGGTCCTTGACCCGGCCGCCCACCATGTGGCGCACATGCAGCTTGGCCACTTCATTGTCGGTCAGGTCGATCACGCCCAGATCATTCTTGCGCAGCAGCGCGATGATCTCGTGTTTCTCGGCATCGCCACCGGTCAGCTTGATGCCAACGAAGATCTTCGCGCTCTCGCCATGGGCAAAGCGGTAGTTGAATTCGGTGATCGCGCGCGGTCCCAACAAGCGCATGAACGCCCGATAGCTGCCGGGGCGCTCCGGGATCTCCACCGCCAGCAGCGCCTCGGCGCGCTCGCCAATCTCGGCCCGTTCAGCAACGTAACGCAGCCTGTCGAAATTGACATTGGCGCCCGAATTGATGGCAATCAGCGCGCCCTCGGGCGCTTCGCCCTGTTCGACCTGACGGCGCAGACCCGCCAGCGCCAGCGCGCCGGCCGGTTCGGCAATGGCGCGGTGATCGTCAAAGATATCCTTGATCGCCGCACAGATTTCATCGGCACTGACGGTGACAATGTCATCGAGCAGTTCGCGGCACAGCCGGAAGGTCTCATCGCCCACCTGCCGCACGGCCACGCCATCGGCAAACAGCCCGACCTGGTCCAGCGCAACAGGATGGCCTGCTGCAATCGCCGCCTTCATGCTGGCAGCCTCTTCGGGCTCGACCCCGATCACCCGGATTTCGGGGCGCAGGAACTTGACGAAGGCGGCAATGCCCGCTGCCAGCCCGCCACCACCAACCGGTACATAGATCGCCCCGATAGGGCCCGGATGCTGGCGTAGCAATTCCATGCCCACCGTGCCTTGCCCGGCAATCACGTCGGGGTCGTCAAAGGGATGCACCACCACATAGCCGTGCTTTTCGGCCAGATTGGCTGCATGGGCGCGGGCTGCATCAAAGCCGTCGCCAAACAGCACGACCTCGCCGCCACGCTTGCGCACTGCATTGATCTTGATCATCGGCGTGGTGGTAGGCATCACCACAACCGCCTTGATACCCAGCCGACTGGCTGACAGCGCAACGCCCTGCGCGTGATTGCCTGCCGAGGCACAGATGACCCCACGCGCCCTCTCATCGGCGCTGAGCTGAGCAATCCGGTTATGCGCGCCGCGGATCTTGAACGAAAAGACCGGCTGCATGTCCTCGCGCTTGAGCTGCACATCAACGCCCAGTCGCGCCGACAGCATGACCATTTTTTCCAGCGGTGTTTCCTCGGCCACTTCATAGACCGATGAGGTGAGGATGCGGCGGACATAATCCTGCATGGCGGGCACTCCAATGATGTCCGCGAGCAACGCTTTGGCGGCAGATTTGTCAACAGTGGCGCGCCAATCCGTGCGCGCTTGATGACCTGTATGGGCTTGGGGGCGAAGACAGGGGAGGGGAGACAGTTGGAGACAGTTGCTGGTTCGGAAGTTTGGGAATCCGCAAGCATGCAAGCGGGCCTATGCGCAGCTGACATTATTCTCAATCAAATGATTGATTGATAAATGTCACGGGTGTATAGCAGCCGCGTTCAGAGGACCGCATGACCCAAGATAGCCCACCCACCAGACGCGAAAGCGGTGATGAGCGCCGACTGGCCATTGCGGCAGCTGCACGCGACATCATCGTGGAAAAAGGCCTTGAGGGTCTGCGCACACGCGACATTGCCGAACGCGTCGGCATCAACATTGCCACGCTGCACTATCACGTGCCTTCCAAGGCCGAGTTGGTCGCGCTGGTGGCCGAGAGCATTCGGCACGATTTCAGGGTTCAGGCCCAGCGCAATTCGCGCCAAGGCAAGACAGCGCTGGAACTGCTGCGACTCGAATTCGCAGATTTTCGTGAAACCACTCTCGACATGCCAGAACTGGTCATCGTGCTGACCGTGCTGACTGAAAAGGCCCGGATTGAGCCCGCCATTCGCGACATCATGCAGCCCATGTACGACCACTGGCGCGACGAGTTTGCCGAGATCTTTGCCCGCGGCATAGCCGAAGGCATGTTTCGCGCCAATCTTGACCCCACCAGTGCTGCCCTGATCACCACCGGCGCCCTGTCCGATCACTGGCGCAAAGGCTTTTCCACCCGGTTCCCGCTCGACCTTTTGATAGCCGAACTGGAGCGAGCCTTCATTGCCGACCCCAAATTATTAGAGGATCATTCCTGATGTCTGCTCACTCAGCCGCAGCAGGGGGCCAGATGGCCACCGACGCGCCCGATCCACGCCGCTGGCCGGCGCTGTTCGTGCTGCTTATTGCCAATTTCATGAACCTGATCGACGTCACCATCGTCAATGTGGCGCTGCCCTCCATGCGCGAAGGGCTGGGTGCCACGGACAACCAGATTGAATGGGTTGTCGCGGGCTATATTCTGGCCTTTGCCCTGGGCCTGCTGCCATTCGGAAGGCTCGGCGACATTGTCGGGCGCACCACGCTGTTCCTGTGGGGCGTTGCCGGTTTCACGGCCGCCTCGGCGCTGTGTGGTCTGGCTCCCAATATCGAACTCCTCATCGCGGCCCGTGTCATTCAGGGTCTGGCTGGCGCCATGATGACCCCGCAGGTGCTGGCCATCGCCACGGTCACCTTCCCGCCCCACGAACGCGGTCAGGCCTTCTCCCTGTTTGGCCTGTCCGCGGGTCTGGCCGCCGTTTGTGGCCCCATTCTGGGCGGCGTTCTGGTCTCGGCCAATCTGTTCGGGCTGGACTGGCAGCCAATCTTTCTGGTCAACATTCCCATCGGCATCGCCGCCGTGGTTGCAGGCTGGTTCCTCATCCCGCGGCTTCCCGGCCATGCGGTCCTGCGTAACGACTATGTCGGCATCCTGCTGTTTGGTCTGGGCATTTTGTGCGTGATCTTCCCCATCATCGAGGGGCGCGCCTATGGCTGGCCGCTTTGGGCGTTTGCCATGATCGCGACAGGGTTGGTGCTGCTGGTGCTGTTTGTCCTGTGGACCCGCGCCCGCGCTGCCGCTGGTCTGTCGCAATTGCTCAACTTCGATCTGATTACCAATCAGCAGTTCATGTTCGGCGCCTTTGTCACCACCATTTTTGCCTCGGGCATTCCCGGCATGTTCATGGTAATTTCCCTGCTCCTGCAAGGTGGCTTTGGCTTCACTCCACTCGAATCGGGTCTGACCAACACGCCCTTCTCGGTCGGTGTTCTGGTTGCCTCGGCCATTGCCGGCCGCTTTGGCGCGCGGTTTTTGCGCGCCCGTCTGGCTGCAGCTGGCGCACTGATCGCGGTGGGCATTAGTCTGCTGCATTTCTATATCGCGGGTGTAACCGACAGCATTGATCACTGGGCCTTTCTGCCGCCGCTATTGATTGCCGGTATCGGGTTGGGCCTGGGCTTCTCCTCGCTGTTCCAGCTCGTGCTGGCCAATGTGCCACCGCGCGACGCCGGGGCCGGTTCGGGGTCGCTACAGGCCTTCCAGCAGGTCGGTGGCGCGCTGGGCGTGGCCATTATCGGCGAGCTGTTCTTTGGCAATCTGGGCACAGCATTCGCCGCTGGCTCCAGCCAGCACGCTGCCTTTGCCGGTGCCGCCAGCACAGCCCTGCTCTATGTCATGGGCAGTTTCAGTGTGGTGCTGCTGCTATCCCCGCTGTTCAAGCGGGTTGTGCCAGCACAGCGACCCGGCGCGGCCCCAGCTGTGGTCGAGGTCTGATCCCATAACAAAAGGCCGCCAGAAATGGCGGCCTTTCTCGTGTAATTTCGGAGCGCGCCCTAGCGAACGATCAGCGTGCCAGCACCAAACTCGGTGAACAGCTCGACCAGCACCACATGGGGCTGCTTGCCATTGAGAATGACCACGCCTTCCACACCATCTTCGAGCGCGGCAAAGCAGGTTTCCACCTTGGGGATCATGCCGCCCGAAATGGTACCATTAGCGATCAGTTCCTTGGCTTCACGCACGCTCAGCTCGGGGATCAGCGTGCCGTCCTTGTCGAGCACGCCGGGTACGTCGGTCAGGAACAGCAGGCGCTTGGCACCCAGCGATCCGGCGATCGCGCCAGCAAAGGTATCGGCATTGATATTGTAGGTATTGCCATCGCGACCCGGCGCCACCGGCGCAATCACCGGGATCAGCTCTGAACGGGCCAGCAGATCAAGCAGGGTGCGGTCCACCTCGACCGGCTCACCGACATAGCCCAGATCAAGCACGCGCTCGATATTGGAGTTCGGATCCTTGACGGTCTTTTCGGCCTTGCGGGCAAACACCATGTTGCCGTCCTTGCCGCACAGGCCGATTGCCCATTCGCCCTCGGCATTGATCAGCGCCACGATTTCCTTGTTGATCGAGCCGGCCAGGACCATCTCGACCACTTCCATGGTCCGCTTGTCGGTAACGCGCAGCCCACCTTCGAACTTGGATTCAATGCCAAGGTTCTTCAGCATCAGCGCGATCTGCGGGCCCCCGCCATGCACCACGATCGGATTGACCTTGGACTGCTTGAGCAGGGCGATGTCGCGGGCAAAGGCTTGACCCAGCTTGGCGTCACCCATGGCGTGCCCGCCATACTTGACCACAACGGTCTTTCCTTCATAGCGCTGCATATAGGGCAGCGCCTGGGCCAGAATGCCAGCATCGTGGCTGAACCGGTCGGTCTCGGCGGCTTTATCGGACATTTGGCAGACCCAATCGGTTGGTCGAACGGCAATAAAAAGTCCGCACCGGGAATAGAGCATTCGGCTGCAAAGGAAAAGACGCTTGTACCGGTTTTGCGACTGATCCTTTTCCGCGATAGGCGCGTATAACCTCTTGCCAGACCGCGCCTGGGGCAAGGCGGGGGATGGGCCACTGCCCGGAGGTCCGCTATACCATGACGATGACACAGACGCCGTCCCAGGACATCGCTGATCTGATTTCGCGCTGCGCCCTGCGCGACCGCGCTGCCTTCCGCACTCTTTATGAGCGGACCAGCGCGAAACTTTTTGGCGTCACCCTGCGTATCTTGAAGGACCGATCAGAAGCCGAGGAGGCCATTCAGGAAGTCTATGTGAAGATCTGGCAACGCGCCGATCGTTACGTGGCAGGCAATACCAGCCCCATTAGCTGGCTCGTTGCCGTGGCACGCAATCACGCACTGGATATTCTGCGGGCCCGTCGCCCGGTTTCTGACGATATCGATGTGGCGCTGGAAATTCCCGATGCTGGTCCCTCTCCCGAGCGGGCCACGCAGGACAACCAGGAAAGAGCCCAGATCGAACAATGTCTGGGCACGCTCGAACCTGATCGTGCCGATGCGGTGCGCGGTGCCTATCTTGATGGCTATAGCTATGAGGAACTGGCGAGCCGTCATACCGTGCCTTTGAACACGATGCGGACCTGGCTGCGCCGGAGTCTGATCAAACTGAAAGATTGCCTGAGCGCATGAGCACAGATGACCACATCAAGGATGGCGAGGACCGCAACGCCCTGGTGGCCGAGTATGTGCTCGGCCTTCTCTCCAGCGGCGAACACGAGCGCGTCGGTCGCCTGATCGAAAACGACCAGGGCCTGCGTGCCGAACGCGACTTCTGGGTGTCGCGCTTTGCCGCGCTCAACGAGGAATACGAAGAAACCCCCGTTCCCGGCCACATCTACGCCGCTATCGAAGCACGCGCCTTTGGCGACGTGGTCAAGGCACGTCCGACGGCCAGCTTCTGGGAGAGCCTGATGGTGTGGCGTTCAATTGCTGCCGGCGCCCTTGCGGTTGCCGTGGCTGCCGTGGGCTTCAATCTGATGCAGCCTGCCAGCGACGTTTCAAGTCTGACCACGCAACTGGTCGCCGCGCTCGAGGAAGAAGGCAGCGCCGTCAAATTTGTCGCTCTCTATGATGGCAGCGGCAATGTTCGGCTCACTGCGCTTTCGGGCGACGCTGTCCCGAACAAGGATTTCGAGCTCTGGGCCATTCAGGGCGGCAACAACCCCATCTCCATGGGCGTCATTCCCGTCGATCAGCGGAGTGCCGTGGAGATCTCTCCTGACGTGATGGCCGGTTGGGGCGAAGGGTCTGTACTGGCTATTACCCTCGAGGAGGCCGGTGGCTCGCCAGATGGCAATCCGCATGGTCCCATAGTGGCCAAGGGCGCCGTTACGAAGATATAGTTTTCTTGGATCACTAGAAAATAAGAATATTTGTGATCGAAAAAAGTACTGCCGTTGATCCTAAATTGGTCGACGGCAGTTTTGTTTGTACCAGTAAATATAGGGGTTTCAGGTGCGTCGAAGAAAATTTCAAACTATTTTCCGATTTCGCGAAACAATCTGAAACTTATCCGGAAAACCGTCCGTTCCTCCACATGTCCCAAGCGAACTGGGAACGAAACACAGGAAGGAACGACCCAATGAACCTCTCTCTCCGCGCACTTACCGTCGCTACCATGCTCTCCGCTGCCTCGATCGGTGGTGCAATGGCCCAGGACAACCCAATGGTTGGCGGCGCCGCCATGTATGCCGACAAGAACATCGTCGAAAACGCCGTGAACTCGGCTGACCACACCACGCTGGTTGCAGCCGTACAGGCCGCTGGCTTGGTTGAGACCCTCTCCGGCGAAGGCCCATTCACCGTGCTGGCCCCCGTCAACGCCGCTTTTGACGCCCTGCCAGCCGGTACCGTCGAAACCCTGCTCAAGCCAGAAAACAAGGACACCCTTGCAACGATTCTGGCGTGCCATGTGATCCCCGCCAAGGCCCTGTCCACCGACATCGTTGGCATGGTTGAAGCCGATGGCGGCGAACACGTTGTGGACACCGTTGGTGGCTGCAAGTTGACGCTGAAGGCTGAAAATGGCGGCGTGACCGTCACCGACGAAAACGGCACCGTGGCCAACGTCACCGTTGCCGACGTCATCCAGTCCAACGGCGTCATCCACGTCATCGACGCTGTGCTGACCCCAGCCTCGGCTATGTAACCAATCATGGGGCTACTGCGAATGGCCCCATGAGAGAGGCTGCCGGCGTGCAGTCTCTCACCAAATCTTGACGTGCCACTGTCTTGCCCAAGAACGTATAGTGCACGTCAATACGCCCCGCGCCGCTGCCCGCACTCCCTCCTGCGGTCCCGGGCGCGGGGCAATCTCGTAAAGGAGAACTGTCATGGCTATGAACCGACGTAATCTTCTGGGTGGCACCGCCATCGCCGCCTTCGGCGCCTTTTTCGGCCTGCGCTCCATGGGCTCTACCCAGGCCGCAGAAGGCGACTTCCCCTACCAGCTCAGCGATGAGGAATGGCGCGCCAAGCTATCGCCTAGCGCCTATGACGTGCTCCGCCACGAAGGCACCGAGCGCCCCTTTACCTCGCCCCTTAATGACGAGAAACGCACTGGCACCTTTGTGTGCGCCGGCTGTGCACAGCCGCTCTTTGCCTCCGAAACCAAGTATGACAGCCGCACCGGCTGGCCCAGTTTTTATACCTTCATTGAAGGCGCCATTGGCACCTCGGTGGACCAAAGCCTGTTCATGACCCGCACCGAAGTGCATTGCTCCAATTGCGGTGGTCATCAAGGTCACGTGTTTGAGGACGGTCCGCAACCAACCGGTTTGCGCTACTGCATCAATGGCGTTTCGCTCGACTTCGTGCCCGCCTAGTGGAACGATTTGGCTCCTGAGCGGTTGGAAATTCCAGCAAAAGGAGACCAACCATGAGCAAGAGCATTACCGAACAGGTCGAGCACGATTTGGCCCAGGTCGAAAAGATGAGCGCTGGCGGTCACCTCGGGGGCACCGAGTTTGGTCAGGCCCCGGGCGAAGCCAAGGTCAAACATCCCGACCAGGGCAAGACCCGTCCCCGTTCGGACAAGTAGTCCCGCCTGTTTCTAATCCTCCCCACTTCGGCCGATGCAGGCATTGCCTTGCGTCGGCCGAAGGCGTTTAAGGGTGGTCTCCTTCAGTGATGCCACCACCCATGAAACTGACCATTATCCAGACCGGTGAAGTGCCCGCGCCGCTGCGCTCCCGCTTCGTTCCGTATCGCCAGATGTTCGAGGCCATGTTCGATCGAACAGGGCAGGGCTTCGAGTACCAGACCATCAACATCGCCGATGGCGAACCGTTTCCCCATCTTGATCGCCTTGAAGGCGTTGTCATCACCGGCTCGGCCGCCGGTGTCTATGACAAGCTGGCCTGGCTCGATCCGTTGCGCGATTTCATCCGCAAGGGCTATCAGCAACGCACGCCCATGCTCGGGGTCTGCTTTGGTCACCAGATCATGGCGGATGCGCTTGGTGGCGAAGTGCGCAAATCGCACAAGGGCTGGGGCCTGGGGCGCCACACCTATGCCGTTACCGAGCGGCCTCGCTATATGCAGGCCGCCCCGGCCAGTCTGGCCATCGCCTGTTCGCATCAGGATCAGGTCATCACCCCGCCAGCCAATGCCGAAGTCATTCTGGCGTCAGCGTTCACGCCTAATGCCGGGCTGGCTTATGGCAATGGCGCAGCGCTCAGCCTGCAGCCGCATCCCGAATTTGACGATGCCTATACGGTCGCGCTGGCCGAACTGCGCCGTGGCAATGTGCCTGACGAGCTGGTCGACACCGCAGTCTCGTCCATCGCTACTCCATCGGACAGCGCTCAGACTGCCGACTACATCGCCCGGTTCTTCAAGAAAAGCTGATCAGCTTTCCAGCAGCATGGCGATTTCGGTGCGCAGTTCCTTCAGGCCCACATCCTTGACCGACGAGGTCAGGATCACATGCGGATGTGCTGCGGGTCGCTTGGCGATGGCCGCCTGGGTCTTGGCGATGACCTTTTCAAGCTCTTCCTTGGTCGGCTTGTCCGACTTGGTCAGCACCACCTGATAGCTCACTGCGGTGCTGTCGAGTTCGTTCATCACCACCAGATCGTTTTCCTTGGGGCCATGGCGGCCATCGACCAGCACATAGACGCGGCGCAGCGTAGCGCGGCCGGTGAGATAGCGATGCACCAGTCGGGTCCATTTGCGCACCTTGTCCTCGGGCGCGCGGGCATAGCCATATCCGGGCATATCGACAATGCGCAGGTTCTCGCTCTGGCTCTCAAAGATATTGAGCTCCTGCGTGCGGCCCGGGGTGTTGGACGTGCGCGCTAGGCCCGACACACCGCACAGCGCGTTGATCAGGCTCGACTTGCCCACATTGGAGCGGCCGGCGAACGAGATTTCCACCCGGTCCATTTCGGGCAGATCGGCAATGCTGACGCAGCCTTTGACGAACAGGAACGGCCGCGCAAACAGCAGCCGGCCGCGTTCAATCATTTCAGGCGCGTAATCAATAGTGCTCATGGTGCTGCTGCCTTCAAAACAATTTGCCCGCCGGAGGGTCCCGGCGGGCATTTAGCATGGCTGATCGGTTGTGGCGATCAGGGTTTGGTCGGTTCATTCGCCTTGGGCTTGCGCTTGAAGGCGTCCAGAATATTGCCAAGCAGATTCACCTCGGCGCCATGGCGCTTCATGATGAAGTACTGCTGGGTCACGCTCAGCGTGTTGTTCCAGGCCCAGTAGATCACCAGACCAGCGGGGAAGGTGCCCAGCATGAAGGTGAAGATCACCGGCATCCAGTTGAAGATCATCGCCTGGGTTGGATCGGGTGGCGGCGGGTTCAGCTTCATCTGCACCCACATGGTCAGGCCCATGATCACGGGCCACACGCCCAGATGCAGGAAGCCGCCTACCACTGGCAGAATCGTCGGATCCCAGGGGATCAGGCCGAACAGCGTGAAGATATTGGTTGGATCGGGTGCCGCCAGATCGCGGATCCAGCCGAAGAACGGCGCATGGCGCATGTCCAAGCTGATAAAGATCACAGTGTAGAGTGCGAAGAACACAGGGATCTGGATCAACACCGGCCAGCAGCCACTGAGCGGGTTGATCTTTTCTTTCTTGTACAGCTCCATCATAGCCTGCTGCTGGGCCGGACGGTCATCCTTCAGGCGTTCCTGAATGGATTTCATTTCCGGCTGCACGCGGCGCATGGCGGCCATCGATGCATAAGAGCGGCTGGCCAGCGGGAAGAACACGGCCTTGACGATCACCGTCACCGCCATCACGGCCAGGCCGAAATTGCCGATAATGCCATTGAGGAACGTCAGCAGATAGTACATCGGCTTGGTCAGGAAGCTGAACCAGCCCCAGTCGATCAGCAGGTCGATGCGGTCAAAACCGTATTCCTGCTGGTAGCGATTGATGACCGCTTCTTCCTTGGCGCCGGCAAACAGATAGCTCTCATTGGTGGCCGTTGCGCCTGCAGCAACCACAACCGGCGTCGTTTCCACGAAGCTGGTCTGGTAGTCGTCATAGGCGCCGGTATTCTTCCACGAGAAAAGGGCATTGATATCGGTATTGGGCTTGGGCAGCGCAGCGGTTGCCCAGTACTTGTCCGAAAAGCCAAGCCAGCCCGAGGTGTTGTCGAAGCGAACCTGCTGGTCCTTCTGCATGTCGCTATATTTCTTGGACACCATGTTGTTGGAGCCCAGAACGCCATGCGGGCCTTCGTGCTGGATGAAGAAATTGGCCACCTGGGGCGTGCCATGACGGGCAACGCGCGCATAGGGGAACAGCGCGATATCGCCCGAGCTATTGTTCTCCACCGACTGGGTCACGGTGAACAGGTAGTATTCGTCGACCGCAAAGGTGCGACGGAAAGTCAGGCCATCGCCATTGTCCCAGCGCAGCGTGATCGGGCTTGATGCATTGAGCGTGGTGGCGTTGCCTTCAACGCTCCACACGCTCTTGCTGTCGGGCACGTTGACTGCAGCGCCTGCAGCGGGAACCCAGCCCTGTTCGGCAAAATAGGCATTGGGGGCGCCCGCCGGGGTCAGCAGGGTGATGATCGGCGACTCCGGATCAACCGTCTCGCGATACTGCTTGAGTTCGAGATCGTCGAGCCGCGCACCGGTCAGGTTGATAGAGCCGTGCAGATCGGGCGTGTCGATGACAACGCGATCCGTTGCGGCAATCGCTGCGGCGCGATCGGCATAAAAGGCAGTGCCGTCAGCGGCCACGGTGCCGGGTGTGCCTGCAGCAACGGCAGTTGCATTGGGCGTGGCAAGGGCTGCTTCGCTCTGGGCCTGTTCAGCCGCGATCTGTGCCTGCTGCTGTGCCCGCTCCAATTGCGGGCCGGCAATAAAGAACTGCCAGCCAAACAGCACGATCATGCTGAGCACGATAGCCAGGATGACATTGCGATTATCGGTCATTGTTTTTGTTTCCGTGGGCCGCGGCCGGAAGAGTTGCGCTGATCAGTCGATCTGGGAGCGTGCACACGCACGATCAAGGCACCCAGATCGGCAACCAGCTTGGCAAAGGGTTCGCTCAGCGCTTCGCGCCGTCCGACCAGCACATAGTCGTGGGCGGGCACAAAGTCACGCGCGCATGCTGTCACAGCCGCGCGTAAGCGACGTTTTATACGGTTTCTTTCGGGGGAATTGCCCGTCTTCTTGGTGACGGTAAACCCGATTCCCGGTTCCGGCGTGGGCGCGGCGACAGCCTGCAGCCCAAACGCAGAGCGCCCGGCGCGATTGCCCCGGGCAGCCCTTTGAAACTGGGAGCGCTTGGTGAGCCGACGCAGGGCGTCAGGCTTGGGCGCTACGGCCGTCATCCGGCCAAGCGGCCTTAGGCCGTGAGCTTCTTGCGACCGTCGCGACGGCGCTTATTGATGATCGCACGACCGTCCTTGGTGGCCATACGGGCACGGAAACCGTGGCGGCGGGCACGCACGAGCTGAGACGGCTGATAAGTACGTTTCATGACATCAAACCGCGCGGGGCGCGGTTCCTCTAGATTGCTGCTCTTGAGCAAGAATATCGGACACACATGGAGCGCGGGGCGCCCACGGTGCGGGTTGGTGGCGTCTATAGGGAAAACTGGACCCCAAGTCAACGCGCCTAGCGACACTTCCCAGCCAGTCTTGCCCCGTTGTTTTCACATCCGGATCGCCCCATAAGACCTTTATAGAGCACTTCATGCCGTTGGCGGACATGGTCGATATACTCAAACCTGATCTCTGCATCATCGGTGCAGGCGCGCTTGGCATATCTCTGGCGATCGATGCGCGGGCGCGCAACCTCAGCGTTGTGCTGGTGCAAAGACCAGGCGATGAGCCCGGCAATACGGCGCGGGACGAGGCTGTCAGGGCAGCCTTTATGGCCAGTGCCGCGCGCGCTCACGCCATGCGTACCGCATCCGCGCTGGGACTCAAGGACACCGATCCCAAACCCAGTTTTCGCGCCATCGGCGAGCGCGCCAGCGCCATAGCTGACGCTGTTGCGCCCCAGACCGCGCCCGACCGTCTGGCCGCGCTGGGCGTTATCCTGCGCGATGAGCCCGCGGCGTTTTCTGATCGGCAGACCTTGCGTGTGGGCACCACGCTGGTTCGTGCTGGCCAGTTTGTGCTGGCCACCGGCAGCCACCCAACTACGCCGGATCTGCCCGGACACGACAAGGTCCAGAGTTTCAACCCCGACACCATTCTGGCCAATATGCGCAAGCTGAGCCATCTGGTGGTCATCGGTGGCAACGCCACGGCGCTCGAGCTGGCCCAGGCCTATCGCCGTCTCGGCTCGGATGTGACCGTCGTGCCCCATGGCCCCTTGCTGGAAGGCTTTGATCCCGAGCCTGTCGCGATTCTGCTGCGCAGCCTGCGTCAGGAGGGTGTGGCTATCCTCGATGGCGCCAGCGTCACCGCTATTCTGCCCCGCAGTCAGGGCACCGGCATTGCCATTGCCCATGCCGATGGCAGCCTCGACACGCTTGATGTTTCCCACATTCTGTTGGCCTTCGGGCGCGTACCGGATCTCGATCCCGAATTGCTGGAGCAGGCCCGTCTCAGACGCGATCCTGCGCGTCCCGATTTCCTGCAGCTTTCCCCTCAAGGCCAGACATCCAATGGCCGGGTCACCGCCATCGGTGGCGCGGCTGGCATATATGATGCTCAGAGCGCCCTGCGACAGGCCGCTATCGTCCTGCAGCGGGCCACCGGCGCTGCCGCTGGCCGCATCAATCCGCTGCTGGTGCCGCACAGCGTCAATACCAGCCCCGCCATTGCCCAGATCGGCCTGGTCGAGACAGCCAATGGCCTGCGACCCGGTCAAATGGTGTTGCGCGCCAATGCCAGCGAAACCACGGCAGCCCGCGCCAGTGCTGATCTGCCGGGCAATACCAAGCTGATCACCACAAGTGATGGCACTATCCTGGGCGCTGCCATGATTGGCGCGCATAGCAGCGAAACTATCGCCATGCTCGCAGTGGCGCTCGAGCGCGGCATGGGCGCGGCAGACCTGGCTGGCCTGCTGCTGCCACCAGCCAGCCCCGCCGTTCAACTGGTTGATCTGGGGCGCCAGTTTATCGCTCAGCATCGCCCCTCCGACTGGGCCCGACGCCGGGCAGCCCTGCGGCGTTTGCTCCCCTGAAATGCGCAGCCACGGGGCTTACGCACTGCCTAGCTTCGCCTATAGTATTGCCCGATGACAGCCAGAAGCAGCGCTTTGCCCAGCCGGTTTGCCGGCCTCTCGATCAAACTCATCGCCACTATCAGCGCGGTGATACTTCTGGTCGAGGTCGTGGTCTATCTGCCCTCGCTCGCCACCTACCGTGCCAACTGGCTCGATGACCGCCTGCGGGTGGGTGTTGTCGGGGCCCGGGTGCTCGATGCCGTGCCCGATGTCATGGCCCTGCCGCGCAACCTGACCGACAGGCTGCTGACCTCGGCAGGAGCCTACGCCATTGTCTATCGCCGCGAAGGCCAGAGCCAGCTGATCGAACTGGCCAATCCGGTAACCCCCGAAACCGTTGTTACCGCCGATATGCGCCAGCGCGATCTGCCCACCCTGATCATGGGTGCGCTCGACACCATGCTGGCCGGCCCCGGTCGCACGCTGCGCATTGTCGGTCCCGGCGATCTCGACCAGACCATGGTCGAACTGCTGATGCCCGAGCGTCCCCTGCGTCAGGAGATGTTCGACTATTCCCGCCAGGTGGTCATTCTCTCGCTGGTACTGGCCATCCTGACAGCCATGGCGCTCTATCTGCTGGCCAGCTACCTGTTCATCCACCCGGTCCGGCGGCTGACCGAAAACATGCTTGCCTTCCGCCAGGCGCCCGAAAATGGCAGCCTGATCATCACCCCATCGGCACGGCGCGACGAGATCGGCATTGCCGAGCGCGAGCTCGCCGCCATGGAGCAGGACATTTTCACCCTGCTGCGCCAGCGGCGACATCTGGCCGATCTGGGGCTAGCGGTCGCCAAGATCAACCACGATCTGCGCAATACGCTGACCTCGGCCCAATTGCTCTCCGATCAGGTGGCCACGCTCGACGATCCCAAGGTGCAGCGTCTGGCGCCGCGTCTGGTCACCACTCTGGACCGCGCCATCGGCTTTGCCCAGTCCGTGCTCGATTATGGCCGTGAGACATCGGTCCCGCCCGTGCTTGCGCCCACCCCGATCAGACCCCTGGTGGACGAGGCGGCCTTTGACGCCCGGCTCTCGGGGCACCCTGCCATTACCTTTACCAATGCCATCCCCGACACCCTGGTGCTCAGCGTCGATAGCGGCCAGTTGGGCCGGGTGCTGCTCAACCTGCTCAAGAACGCTCGTGAAGCGCTCGAGGCGGCCGGTGCCAAGGTCAGCGACCCCGCGGTCACTCTGTCGCAGGTCACCAGTGATCAGGGCATCACCTTGTCGGTGGCCGATAACGGCCCCGGCTTGCCGCCGCGGGCGCGCGACAATCTGTTTGTGGCCTTTGAGGGCTCCGCGCGCGCCGGTGGCACGGGGCTGGGGCTGGCCATTGCCCGCGAAATCGCCGAGGCCCATGGCGGCCATCTCAGCTTTGTTGACCAGCCCGTCGGGACCCGCTTTGATCTGTTCCTGCCGCGCAGTTTGCTGGTGAAAAACTAGCGCGCAGAGAAAAACTGTCATCTGCGCTTGCCAAGCTCCAAACGCCCCTGTATGGGTTGCGCCGCTTCAGGCAGACAGGCGTTCTCGCCGTTTCCTGAAACCGCCGTGACAAACGGCCGTGCGCGCCCTTAGCTCAGCTGGATAGAGCACCAGACTACGAATCTGGGGGTCAGGAGTTCGAATCTCTTAGGGCGCGCCACTTCTGAACAAAACAACCGACAGAGTGTGTCCGCGGCGTCGATTTGCGTCCAGATATCGGGCCAGTCATCAATCTTGGCGCCGTGCTCTGTCATGTCGGGATAAATCCCAAACGCGATTTGTCGGGCAGCGGCGTGGATGTGGACCACGTCTACCGCATTCTTGCCCATAATGTTCTCAACGGCCTGCAACAGAGACCCAGTGTGGGAGGCACCCGGCTCAGGCTTAAGGCTGCAATTGATCACTACGGCTTTGAGGGGCACGGACATCGCCATGATCCTTGGAGGCGTGTGAGGATTCAAACACCCGACCGTTGCCGACGTCTTCTGACGACAACGCTCCATGCGCCCTAGCGTTGCGTCGTTGGCGCGAAAGACTGAATCGACTTCAGAAGCCCCGCACGATAGCGCAAGTCGATATTGTTGGGGTGGCGCCTGGATACCTATCCGCTGGATCCGGAGGTCTGCAGCAATTCGCTAGGCCGTTGGCGAGTTTTTGCGCCCCCCGACGGTCGGGATGTTCGCCGCCATGGGAGGATTACCTTGCTTCAGCTAAACTGGACGTGACTTGCGTGAACCGGTTTTGCCGCCTATATCGCCGTCGTCAGACCAAACTGGTCTGACAGACGTTCTCAGGGCGGGGTGCAATTCCCCACCGGCGGTGTTTGCGCTTTGGCGCATCAGCCCGCGAGCGCTTGCTTCAGTCGAGGCAAGGTCAGCAGACTCGGTTTGACTCCGAGGCCGACGGTATAGTCCGGATGGTAGAGAACACATGACAGGCGAACCACGTTTCTGCACTCCGGAGACGGGGAATTGCTGTCATTGCCCTGCGCTGCGTCTTTCTCTTGAGAAAGTGCGGGCTGGCATGAATACGTCAAAAACCCAAGAACACTCAACACTGCCAGCAGGGGCAATCGCGTCGGCGTTTGCTCACGCGCTGGATCTGGCTCAGCAATGGCAAGGGGCGACCGCGCCCAATCCGCCCGTTGGCTGCGTCCTGCTCGGTGTTGACGGAGAAATATTGGCGGCGGCCGCACATCAGCGAGCGGGCCAGCCTCACGCTGAAGCGCTGGCTATTGCCCAGAGCCAATCAAATGGCAGCTTCGCCCGCATTCACACCATTATCGTCACCCTAGAGCCCTGCAACCATTCGGGCCGAACACCGCCCTGCGCGGGGGTCCTCCTGCAAACGCCGGCCCACCATGTCTGGATCGGCGTGCGCGACCCCAATCCACGCGTCGCCGGCGGTGGAGCAGAGCATCTTCAACGCGCAGGGCTGACGGTACATGACCTGGCCGAACTTGAGACCGGGACGACCGAAGAACTTCATAGAAGGGCAGCCCGCCTGCTGGCGCCCTTTGTCAAACACACCCAAACCGGACTTCCCTGGGTAACGCTCAAGCAGGCGATCAGCCGCGAAGGCGGCATGGTCCCCCCAGCAGGGCAGAAAACATTCACGGGTCCCGCAGCGCTCGATCTCGCTCATCGCCGGCGCAAGCAGGCCGACGCCGTGTTGACGGGATCGGGTACTGTCCTCGCCGATGCACCCGATTTCAGCGTCCGTCGTGTCTTCGATTTCCAGAACAAGCAGCGTCATCTGGTCATTCTTGACCGTCGTGCTCGCGTCGCGCCCGCCTATATCGCGGCCGCGCAGAGCCGCGGCTTCCTGGTGTCGATCGAGACCGACATCACCACTGCCCTGACGCGGCTGGGCGCAGCCGGATGTCTGGAGGTCTTGGTCGAGGCCGGGGCCGAGTTGACCCAGTCCATCCTGGCCGGAGGGCACTGGGATGAACACGTTCTGATCCGGCAGGCCGCAGATCCCGGCGCGGACGATCTGGTCACGATCCGCTACCGCTCCACGACAACCTAAAGTTGAGAGGAAACCGATGTTTTCTGGAATAGTTGAACGATTGGCCCCGGTGATCAGCATCACCCAGCGGGGACAGACCCGCGTGCTGGTGTTGCAGACCGGTTGGGATGACCTTGCGCTGGGGGAGAGCGTTGCGGTCAATGGCGTTTGCCTGACCGTCACCGATCTGGCTACGGGGGGCGAGGCGACCTTCTTTGTCAGCCCCGAAACGACGGCGCGTACCAGCCTTGGCCGGATTGCGGTGGGCGGCAGCGTCAATCTTGAGCGTGCGGTGCGCCTGGAAACCAGGCTGTCGGGTCATCTGGTACAAGGTCACGTTGATGGCACTGCTCAACTGATCGCTGCCACCCCTGAGGACGGGGCGTTCAGACTGGAACTGGCACTGCCCGCAGAACTTGGCCGCTACTGCGTGCAAAAAGGCTCGATTGCATTGGACGGGATCAGTCTGACGCTCAATAGCGTCAGCGCCGCGGCAGACGGCAAAACCATTATCGGCATCACCATTATTCCCCATACGTGGAACCACACCAACTTGCACGCCACCGGACCGGGTGACGAAATCAATGTCGAGGTCGATATGATCGCCAAATATGTGGAGCGCCTATGTCAGCCCTATCCCAAGCCCTGAGCCAGCTTCGCCAGGGGGGAATGGTGATCCTGGTTGATGACGAAGACCGCGAAAACGAGGGGGATCTCATTGTTGCTGGGCAATTTGCGACTCCTGAAGCTGTAAACTTCATGGCCACCTATGGGCGGGGCCTGATCTGTCTGGCGCTGAGTGGTCAGCAGGTCGACCGGCTGCAACTGTCGCCCATGACGAACAGCAATAAGGGCCGCCGGACAACGGCGTTCACGGTTTCGATCGAGGCGCATGCGGGCATAACCACCGGCATATCGGCGCATGATCGGTCGCGCACGATTTTGGCTGCTGTGAATCCCGAAGCCCGGTCCGGAGACATTGTCTCGCCGGGACACGTCTTTCCGCTGCGCGCGGCAGAGGGTGGCGTTCTCGTGCGCAACGGTCATACCGAAGGCGGGGTCGACCTGATGCGACTTGCTGGCTTGGAGCCGGCCGCCGCAATTTGCGAGATCATGCGGGATGACGGGGAGATGGCGCGACGCCCTGATCTGGAGCGCTTTGCCGCCAGACATGGTCTGCCCATACTGACGATTGCCGAACTTGTCGCCCATCGCTACCGGACCGAACAACTGGTCGAACAGGTGGCCGTCGCCGATCTGCCATCGTCCCTGTCGGGCGTTGCCGCGCGTGTCTATGCCTTTCGCAGTCTTCTTGATGGAGCGGAGCACCTTGCAGTGGTCAACGCACCAATTTCCGGCGTGCCGCTGGTCCGGGTGCATTCCGAATGCCTGACGGGCGATGCTTTGGGATCGCTGCGCTGCGATTGCGGCCCTCAATTGCAGCAATCGCAGCAAATGATCAGCGACACTGGCGGTGTGCTGATCTATTTGCGCGGCCAGGAAGGCCGCGGCATTGGCCTAGCCAACAAGATCCGCGCCTATGCCCTGCAGGACAAGGGCCGCGACACCGTGCAAGCTAATACCGATCTCGGTTTTGCTCCCGATGCCCGCAACTACGCGATCGCCGCCCAGATCTTGCGGGCACTCGAGATCGACACGATCACGCTGTTGACCAACAATCCGGCCAAGGCCGAGGCGCTAGAGGCCAATGGTATCACCGTTCAGGCGCAACAGCCCCTGATTATTGCCTCGAACCGGTTCAACCTGCGTTATCTCGATACCAAGCGTGAAAAATTCGGTCACGCGCTGACTCATCCTAGCTGAAAGTAACCCATGACCAATATTATTGCTTCCCAAGATAGTCGGATCGCCATCGTGGTGAGCCGTTTCAATCAAGATGTGACCGATGGCCTGCTCTGGGGTGCCAGGGCCTGCCTGGCCGAACATGGCATCGCGCTGGCCGAGACCGACGTATTGTCGGCGCCCGGCGCCTTTGAAATCCCGCTGATCGCACAAGCCCTGGCCAAGTCTGGCCAGTTCGACGGCGTGATTTGCCTGGGCTGCGTGATCAAGGGGGACACGGCCCATTTCGACTACATCAGCCAAGCGGCCAGCTCGGGCCTGATGGCGGCTTCCTTGTCCACCGGTGTGCCGCTGAGCTTTGGCATTCTGACAACCTACACCGATGAACAGGCCGCTGTGCGCAGTCGCGACGACGTTCACAACAAGGGGCGAGAGGCGGCTCTGGCCTGTCTGGAAGCGATCCACACCCTCGCAGCGATCAACCATTTCTCTGGTGCGGCCCGATGACCGACTAGCCTCATGATCTGAAGCTCGGCGCGGCCGGTACCATCCCCACGTCGCCAGAACAGGAGCGGAGATCGGACTGCTACATCGACATGCTTTACGCCACCCGTTTAAACGCTCCGAACTGCCCCCCGCCGTGCCTTATCCGGTAGCCCGAATTCGCCCAATCGCTGCTTCTCATGACAATATGCGAGTGCTTGGTTGTGCGGCGCAGAGAACCGACCGCGAACGACCGGAATGTGGACGGTTGTACCTTTGGGCGATTTTCTGCTGAACGGCGGCTATCGTCATTAAGGTCCTGACAGCTGCCGGTCCCCAACCGGCCCCATTCTTGCCATTGCCCGGATTCCGATAAACGGCTGAGTGGGGGCCGCAAGCGGGCCCGCGGCTTGTGAGAATAATCGATACCGTATCCGCCGTCTCATTCTCTGGTTCCGCGCCTACCAAGCCAACGGCCTGATGCTGGCGGGAAGTGCATGGTTGGTGCGGTCAGACATTTTGCATTTTTGTTTGAGCGCTAGCCCCAAACTTATCCGGCTGTGGGAACTTGACATCACATTTGTCCTAATCAATAGATATGCATCAATGTTGGGGGCTGATGGCGTGTTGTGGGGGACGAAATTAGACGCGGTGACCCGGCACGGGGCAGCCCAGCTGTTGTTGTGGTCCGCATTCTACTACCAGCTTCCCGCCCTATTGCCCCATATGACAGGCGGTGAGCTGTCCCTCAGTGGTATCTCAGGTGCTGTCACCGCCGCGATCCTAGTCTGGGCCGTGCTCATCCCCGTGGCAGGGCGGTTGGTCGACCACGGCCATGGCGTTGTCATGATGCGCCTCGGCGGTGCTCTGGGTGTCGCCCTTCTGGTGCTGATGACCGTCGTGCCCTATGCGAGCGTGCCGCTGGTGATTGTGGCGTTGGGCGTGCCGATGGCCGCCACCCTCTATGACCCCTGTTTCGCGATCCTGTTGCGCACGACCGGGCTGGATGCCAGTCGCGCCATAACCACAGTGACGCTGGTGGCGGGCCTTGCCACCTTGCTCAGTTTTCCGTTGGTCATGCTGATTGCCGCCGCATGGCCGTGGCAGGGCGTGGTGCTGGTCTTCGCGGCAATTGCAGCCCTTGGCATTGCCAGTATCCCCGGCCAAGCCAATGCGCAGGCGTCCGTCCTTTCCGCTCCGGCGTCGCCTGAGAAGCCGCCGCATCGCACCAGATTTGATGTAGCGCTGATTGCCGTGCCATTCGGGCTGGCCATGTTCACCCATGCGGCGCTGTTATTCCTGCTCCCACTGGCATTGCTGAAAGTCAGCAGTGACAACAGCTGGGCCCTCTATTTGCCTGCCATTCTGGGCCCTGCCCAGATTGCCGGGCGCTTGTTGTGGCGCCGCCTGGCGCCGCGAAGTCAGCCCAAGAGTGCGGCGAATGCCATGTTCGCCCTGTTGCTGTTGCCGCCGCTGATCTTGCTGGTGGCGCAATCGCACTGGATGGGGGTCTTGCTGGCGCTGCTAGTGCAAGGTGCGCTCTATGGCATCCACACCGTCTTGCGCCCGCTCGTTGCCGCTTCAGTGCTGCCGCTGTCCAGTCTGGGTCAGACACTTGGTTCGATAGCGACAATTGGTTTGCTGATGATGGCCGCCGCGCCCGCGCTTGGGGGCGTCGTGATGCAGAATCTGGGCTATCAGGGGCTGATCGCATCGCTGTTGGCAGTAAATCTGGCCGCGCTCGGTTTTGCGGTTTTCGGGCAGTTTGAATCGCATGGGAGAGCGAGATGGACCCAGTCATAATTGCTGGCGGTGCAATGACGCCGTTCAACCGACGCAAGGACGGCTCGTCCTGGCGCGACTGGGCCAGACAAGCCTTCGAGGCGGCATTGGCCGACGCCAATCTGGAGCGGCCGGACATTGATTCGCTGGTCGTGGCCAGCGAGAGCGACTTCTTCACCCTGCAACTGAACCCGGCCAGCGTGCTGGCCGATGATCTGGCGCTGTTTGGCAAGCCGGTGATGCGTGTCGAAGGTGGCGGTGCGTCGGGTCACCTCGCGGTGCAGGCGGCGGTGATGCAGGTGCTTTCCGGTCAGGCGGCCCGTGTCGCGGTGCTTGGTGTCGAGGCGCTGGCAGCCCATCTGCCCGGCGCCACCGTGTCCACTCTCTATGGGCTGTCGTTCGACGCCTGGACGGACGGAATGACTGGCATCGATTCCACCGCGCTTTATGCCTTGTCCGCTCTGGCATTTCAGGAGCGAACCGGCGCCAGCGAAAGCGACTTCGCCGCAGTGGCCGTACGCAATCGGGACAATGCGTGCGACAATAAATTTGCGCATCTGCCACTCGAGATCAGCGTGCAGGATGTCCTGTCGTCGCCGATGATTTCGGCGCCATATCACCGGCTGGACTGCTCGCCGCTGAGCGATGGCGCGGCCTGCCTCATTGTCGGGCGCGGCGTGGGTCTGCCTCACGCTGGCCGCGATCGTGCCCGGCTGGTCGGCATGGGTGCCGCCAATGACCGCGTCCGTCTGGGCGAGCGGACGGACCCCGGATATTTCGGTGCCAAGCAGATTGCTGCGGCGCGCGCGATTGCCGCTGCCGGAGGGGCACTATCCGACATCGATATCGCCGAAGTCTATGACAGCTATTCCGGCGCGCAGTTGCAGGCCATCGAAGCCCTTGGGCTGAGCGACCAGTTGCTCGCGGATGAACGCGCGGGACGCTTTGCCGCGCTGGGCAGTCTGCCGGTCAATCTCTCCGGTGGGCTGCTGGGGCAGGGCGCTCCGGTCGGCGCGACCGGTGTTGCGCAGGTGCTCACCATCGCCCGCCAGCTCGAGGGCCGATATTGGGGACGCAGGCCTGACCGGACACCCCGCCGGGGATTGGTCGACACCCATGGCGGTATCGCCACGCTGTGCGCCGTCAGCATTGTGGAGGCACCATGAAACGCCAGATGGTTTTGGACTACACTTTGGTCTTTGGCGCCTTGGCGCCCTATGCCGAGGCGGTACGGGCTGGCGAGGCGTTGGCCAGTGTCTGCCAGCACTGCGGCCACACCGCATTTCCCGCCCGCATCGTCTGTCCGCAATGCACCGGCAACGTCATCGCCTGGAAGAAGCTTTCGGGTCGCGCCCGGATTTTGCAGCGCACAGCGGGGCCGGAACAGGCGTTTGCGCTGGTCCAGTTCGACGGCGCAGAGACCCGCTCAATCGTGCGGCTGCACGCAATTGATCCTCACCTGTCACACGGGCGGCTGATCGCCCCGCACGATGAACTCATTGGCTTGTGGCTCGGTGCTGATGCGCCTGACGCCGGAAAGGAAGACTAGATGCTGAACGACCTGAATACCGAGGAACTTGCCAAAATTGGTCTTGTGCGCGGCAAGACGGGCCTGTCGATCAGCGTTCCCGATGATGCCAACATCTATGCAATGACGGTGGGGGCGCAACTGGCCGCGGGCAAGGGCGAACGCCTTGCCATGATCTTTGAGCAGGCCGATGGCGTCACGCGCTGGACCTTCAACCAGATCGACCAGGCAGCCACCGCTTTGGCGGCGCATCTGCGCGGACTGGGCCTTGGGCGCGGCAGCCTCGTCGCGCTGCATACCGGCAATCGCCCGGAAACCGCGATCGCCCACATGGCGATCTGCAAGCTTGGTGGCACGGCAGTCACCCTGTCCCAGCTCTATGGCCCCGATGCCCTCAGCCATGCGCTCAATCACAGCGAAGCCAAATGCCTGCTGACCATCGAAAAGGCTTGGGCGCCGCTGCGCGACACAGCAACCGCAAACTTCACCCATATCGAACATGTGCTGGTAGCCGGCTCGGCAGGGCCCGAGGCAGATCTGACCGACATCCTGGCCGGTTCGGCGCCTGTCGATTTCGTGCCGGATCTGACCGGCGCCGATGACCCGGCCCTGCTGATGTATACCTCCGGGTCAACCGGCATGCCCAAGGGCATCCTGCATGGTCATCGGGTACTGGCTTCATACCGGCCCTCGATCAATCTGTTCTTCAACCTGACGCTTGAGGACGAGGATGCCGTGTATTTCTCACCGTCCGACTGGGCCTGGGTCGGCGGCTTGCTGGACATGCTGTTTCCCGCCTGGATGGCAGGCCGCCCGGTAGCGACGGCCGAGTCACGGTTCAAGGGCGATTGGGCCTATGATTTCATGGCGCGCCACAAGGTCACCCACACATTCCTGCCCCCGACCGCGATCAAGCGGCTGGCCGACACTGAAAACCCGCGCGGCAAGTATGACCTGTCACTGCGTGTCATTTGCACAGGCGGCGAGGCCTTGGCGGCTGAAACGCTGACCTGGGTGGAGCGTGAGCTGGGCGCCGTGTGCAACGAGTTCTACGGCATGACTGAGGTCAACCACCTGATCGGCAATTGTCAGGCCATGTACCCCCGTCGTCCCGGTTCGATGGGCGTTGCTTATCCGGGGCATGATGTCCGGCTGGTCGACGACACTGGTGTGGAAGTGGCGCGCGGCGAGGAGGGCGAGATCGTCACTCGGGCCGACGCCCCGACCCGATATCTGGGTTATCTTAAGAATGCCGAGAAGGAATCTGAACTGCGTCTGGGCGAATGGATGCGGACCTATGATCTGGCCGTACGTGATGCCGATGGCTATTTCTGGTACAAGGGCCGCAGCGATGACCTGATTAAGTCATCTGGTTTCCGCATTGGCCCGGCCGAAATCGAGGAATGTCTCATCGGCCATCCTGCGATTGCTGAAGCCGCTGTTGTCGGTAAGCCCGACAAGGATCGCGGCAGCATCATCAAGGCCTTCGTGCAGCTGGCGCGTGGCTTTGAGCCCTCCGACGAACTCACCGAACAATTGCGCGACCATGTGCGCAGCCGGCTGGCGCCCTACAAGGCACCGCGCGAAATCGCCTATGTCGAGGGCTTCGACATGACGTCGTCGGGGAAAATCAACCGCAAGAAGCTCCGTTTAGCAGAAATCGACGCCCAAGAGCATTGACGCCGCCAATTGGTACATACTAATCTGTAGCTATCAATTTGGAGGTCCCATGAAGTTCGGTATCCATGCAGGCCTTTGGCAACGCGCCTGGAGCGATGATCCAGCGCCGATCATGCGGCAAGCCAAAAGTCTTGGCTTTGACGGGGTCGAGCTTTCCCTGCTCGGTGTCGGTTTGACAGATGCGGCAGCGCTCCGGACCTTGTCTGGCGAGCTTGATCTGGCGTTGACCTGCTCGACAGGTCTGGGCGCTGGCGATGACCCTGGCTCGGCGGATCCCGAGCGTCGCGCTGCAGCGATTGCGACGCTGACCAATGCTGTGCGCACGGCGGGTGCAATGGGCGCGGGCAATCTCTCCGGAGTGGTCGCCAGTCCCTGGGGTTACTACGAGCCGGCGCGCAAATCTGAACGTGCGGAGTACGCCGCGGAATCCCTGGCCAAGCTTGACTCGATATTACGTGAAGAGGGCGTCGTTATGGGGATCGAGGCGCTCAACCGCTTTGAGTCCGATCTGACCAATACCGCCGCCGAGACGCAGGCGATTGCCGTTGCCACTGGCAGCCAGAACATCGGCGTTCTGCTCGACACATTTCACATGAATGTCGAAGAAAAATCACCGCCAGCGGCCATCGTCGCGACCGGTAAGTCACTGGTGCATTTTCACATTTCCGATAACGATCGCGGCGTGCCGGGCTCCGGCCATTACGACTTCAAGACGACCGCGCAGGCGCTGAGCCAGATCGGTTACACCGGTTGGGTGATGGCCGAAATGTTCGTCACCGCGGGCAATCCCAATAGTGCGGACGTCAATATCTGGCGCAACATTGAAGCGGATCCGACCGAGGCAGCGCGAGCCACGTTGTCATTCATGCAAAGGATTTTTTCCTGATGACTGTGGCACAACAGTATTTTACGCGGCTGCTGGCCAGCATCACCGCCCGCAAGGATGAGCTCAATGCGCTTGATGCGGCCTTGGGCGATGGCGATCACGGTACCACTATGGTCCGCGGGCTGACCAAGGCGGCACAGGCCGAGCCGGGTCTGGGTGCCAAGGCTTTCATGCGCGCCTCTGGCGGGGCGGCCGGGACGCTGTTCGGGCTGGTGCTCGTTGCCATCGAGCGGCACCTGGATTCCGGGGCAGATCTGGCGGCCGAGCTTGCGCTGGCCGAAGCGCGCATTTGCGATCTGGGCCAGGTCAAGCCGGGCGACAAGAGCATGATTGACGCGCTGACACCCGCTGTGGCGGCTCTGAAAAGCAGCGGTCTGGACGCCGCCATCGAAGCGGCGCGGCATGGGTGTGAGGCTACCATTGTGCTCGAGGCGCGCCGCGGACGCGCTCAATATGTCGAAGGCAAGGGCAGGGGCCATCAGGACCCTGGCGCGACATCGATCGTGATTTTGTTTGAAGTTCTGCGCCAAACCCAGGAAAACCTATGACCAAGCTCTTCAACAGCCAGGAGACGATGGTCGACGATATGATCGACGGCTTTGTTTCCGCGTTTCCCCAGGTCAAACGGGGGCAAATCGATCCGCGTGTCGTCGTCCGCAGCCGGGCACGTAAGGACCCCGACCGGAAGGTCACCGTGCTGATCGGCAATGGATCGGGCCACGAGCCAATCGCCATGGGATTTGTCGGTCAGGGCCTGCTCGACGCCAATGTGGTTGGCGACGTCTTTGCCGCTCCTTCGGCTGATCTCATTCTGGACGGTATTCGCGAAGTAAACGGGGCGGCCGGTACGCTGCTGTTGATCTCGCAGCACTCAGGCGACGTGATCAATGGCCGTGCCGCGATCATGCTCGCTGACGACGAGAAGCTGAACGCCCGGGCGCTGCTGATGTATGACGATGTCGCCTCGGCGCCGCCAGAACGGCGGCAGGATCGGCGCGGCGCGCCCGGCACCATGTTTATCTACAAGATCGTCGGCGCCGCCGCTGAAGCTGGGCTGGACCTTGATGGCCTGATGGCGCTGGGCGAAGCGGTGCGTGATCGCACGGTGAGCCTTTCGGCGGCCATCTCTCCTGGTATCTCGCCATTGACCGGCAAGCCCATGTTCAAATTGCCGGAAGGTGAAATCTTCATCGGCATGGGCGTGCATGGTGAGCCTGGTGCAGGCCGCATGCCGCATGGGCCGGTCGACAGACTGGTCGAGACCATCGTCGACAAGCTGCTGCAGGATCGCCCCATCGCTGCGGGCGGACGCGCCGCCGTCATCATCAATGGCATGGGCGGCACCACCCTGATGGAGCTCTACACCATCTGGAACGAGACGAGCAAAGCGCTGGCCGCGCGCGGGATCACCGCGATTGCGCCAATGGTAGGAAGCTTTGTCACCACCCAGGAAATGGGTGGCTTCTCCATCTCGCTGCTCGAGCCAACTGAACAGATGCTGGACTACTGGTGTGAACCCTCCGACAGCCCGGCCTTCCCCAAAGTTTCACTGCTGACCCAGGAGGCACTGTCGTGATGCCCGCTCCTTTCAAATCCCAAGAGCTCATCCACGGCGTGGCCGTTGACCAAGGCAGTGGTCTGGCGGCGGCAATTGCCGCAGCTCGTGGCGCTGATGCACGCGATGATGACCTCAAGACCTTCAAGCGGATCGTTGTAGAAACGGCCAGTCCCTTGGCGACGACCCTGCTGGTCGACTCCAATTACGGACCCCAATTGCTCCCACACATGGCGCCATCCTGTATTCCGATGCTGGCGTTTGAAGCCGATGTTTATCACATCGCTGATGAGGACCGGATCACCCGCTTGCCCGATGATCTGAGCGTGGAACAGTTTCCCGCTCTTGGCGCACCAGTACTAAAATTCTTCCTGTATTACGGTCCAAACGATCCTGCCGAACTGAACCAGCGTAAGTTCGATCTGGTACGCTCAATCGGTGACCGATGTCGCGCACAGGGCACTACCTTCCTGTTCGAACCCATCGTCTATGATCGCGCTATATCGGATGGCACATCGACGGAATTCGCGCTGCTCAAGCCCAGCCTCGTGCGCCGGGCCGTCGAGGATTTCGTCAATCCTGATTACAAGATCGATATTCTCAAGATCGAAATTCCGGTCACGCTGGATTTCGTCGAGGGCTTCGGAACGGCAGAAATGAGCCGCCGTGACGCCGAAGCGGCAATAGTGGATGTTTCCAATGCCGCTGGTGACATGCCGTTCCTCTATCTGAGCGCTGGCGTCACATTCGAGCGCTTTATCGAGGGCCTGTCGTTCTGTAAATCCAGCTCGGGCAAGGCGGCCGGCTTTATGTGTGGGCGGGCCCTGTGGAGTGATGCCATCGGCGTTTTTGGCGCTGATGGCGGCAGCGCCATGGCCAAGTGGATGGAAACAACAGGCCGTGACCGGCTGGCCCGCATGGGCGAGGCCATTGCATGACCTTGCTGGCCCTTAACCCGGACGTTTCAGCCTTTCTGAACGCGGTTCAGGGACTGCGCATCGGTGCCGAACAGGTGCAGGCACGCCAAACCATCACCGTGCTGAACCCATCCACCGAGGAGCGGTTGGCGCAGGTGGCCTGCGGCGAAGCTGACCATATCGATGCTGCCGTTGACGCGGCACGCTTGGCGCTCTCAGGTCCCTGGGGCACCATGTCCAGCCATGACCGCGGGGTGCTGATCTGGCGGCTGGCCGATGCGATTGAAGCGCGCAAGGACATCTTCGGACAGCTCGATGCGCTGGATAACGGCAAGCCGTTCACCAAGGCCCGCGATGTGGATGCTGTCTATTCCGCTCGCCATTTCCGCTATTTTGCCGGCTGGGCCAGCAAGATTGAAGGGCGCACCATTCCGGTTTCCGACCCCGGGCGGTTCAACTACACCCGCGTCGAGCCTGTAGGCGTCTGCGGCCTTATTACACCTTGGAACTATCCCACTTTGATGGTGGCCTGGAAGCTGGCGCCTGCACTGGCTGCCGGCAACACTATTGTCCTCAAGCCTGCCGAACAGACGCCGCTCAGTGCGCTTTATCTGGCCGATCTCGCCCTAGAAGTCGGGTTCCCGCCGGGAGTGCTCAATGTCGTGCCGGGTCTGGGTGCTGGCGCTGGTGCGGCTCTGGCGAGCCATAAAGGGGTCGACAAGATCGGCTTTACCGGCTCGACCGAGACCGGTCGACGGATCGTTGCGGCGTCGACAGGCAATCTCAAGAAGGTTTCGCTCGAACTGGGTGGCAAGGCCGCAAATATCATTTTTCCCGACGCCGATATCGAAACGGCAATCGAGGGGTCGTTCTGGGCGCTGTTCGGCAATAACGGGCAATCGTGCACTGCCGGTGCCCGTCTGTTTGTACACTCGTCCATCCGCGAGCAGGTCGTTGCCGGTCTGGTCAAGCGCGCCAAGGCGCTTTCGGTTGGTCCCGGCATGGACGCCCAACAGCATGATCTGGGGCCCATCATCTCCCAGCAGCAGATGGATAAGGTCTTGTCCTATGTCGGCCAGGGTCAGGCAGACGGCGCGCAATGTGTTGCCGGTGGCGAGCGTATTCGCAATGCCGGGTATTTCGTTGCGCCGACCGTCCTCGATGGGGTGACAGACACCATGTCTGTTGCCCGCGAGGAGATCTTTGGACCCGTCATGGCCGTTCTTTCGTTTGACGATGAAGCCGAAGTTCTGCAGCGCGCCAACAGTACTGAATTTGGTCTGGCCGCCGGTCTGTGGACCAATGACCTGTCACGTGCCCACCGCATGGCGGCTCGGCTGCAGGCCGGTACGATCTGGGTCAATACCTGGGGCGATACCGATGCGGCGTCGCCCTTTGGCGGCATGAAGCAAAGTGGCTACGGCCGCGAAATGGGCCAGGAAGCCATCGCGCTTTACTCACAGACCAAGAGCGTATGGCTTGGTCTCAGGGAATCTGATTTGATCTAATCAATTTGTTTCTTTTGAAAGGGTGATCAGGTGGAAAGCAAGTCGGTTCCAAAATATCAGGCCGTGCATGACGAGGTGCTGAACAGGCTCGATACTGGCATGTACTCGGTGGGTACGCGCTTGCCCACGGAAGACGCGCTCGCCAAGTCGTTTGACGTCAGCCGGGTCACGGTGCGCAAGGCGCTCGATATGCTGGTGCAGTCTGGCTACGTCACCGCGCGCCAGGGCAGCGGCTATGTCGTTTCCACCCTGTCGCCACCATCCTCGACCTGTTTGGTGTCGTTCACCGACCAAGTGATAGGCGAGGGGCGGATACCCGGTGCCAAGCTTTTGGGCATTGACGCCCCGGCTAAATCGGTGCCGCCAGACGTTGCTGCCTTGTTTGACGGTGAACTGACCTTGATCCGTCGTCTGCGCACTGTCGATGGCGCGCCGGTCATGCTGGTGCGCACCTGGGTGCCAAGCCATCTCGTGCCCGACATTTCCGCCGCTGACCTGCCCGAAACCGGTCAGAACCAGTCGATCCTGCGCATTCTGGGGCGCCGCTTCAAGATGCAATGGACCCGCGCCTGCGAGGTTATCAGTTCACTGATCGCGGACGCCGAAGTTGCCGAATTGCTGGCCGTGCAGCCCAATGCGCCCATTCTTTCACAGGCCTGTACGGCATTTGACGAAGACCAGAAGCCGGTCTTTTATGACCAGGTCTTCCGGCAGTCGCCCATCACCTACAATCTCGACAAGTCAGCCCCAATACGAACAGCCGGAAACTCGGCGGGAACCTCTGTGTAATGACCTTTACCATCGGCCTGATCAAAGCATCGTTGCCCAGCTATTTTCCGGAAAAGCATGGTGTCTTTGAACAGGCCGAATCCGCGCTGGGTCGCCTGGTAGCGGAAGAGGGCGCACAACTGGTTGTTGCGCCGGATGTGCCGATGGATGCATCGCAGGCGCGGCAGGCCATGGATGCGGTTCTCGCACAGGGTGCCGATTTCGTCATCCTGCTGCATGGTGGCTTCACCATGGGTGACGTGGCTCGGGTCCTGGCGAGCTATGATGTGCCTTTGGGATTCTGGGCAACGCCCGAACCCAGTCATGAAGGCGACATCCAGCTCAACAATTTCGTCTCGCTGAATATGAGCATGTCGATTGCCCGCGGTGTCCGCGATCTGCAGGCGTCGCCAGTCCGCTGGTACTTTGGGGCGCCCGATGACGCGGCGCTACAGGGTGTGTTGCGACAGACAATCCAGGCGCTGGGCATGTGCACAGCGCTGCGCGGCTCGCGGATCGGCGTCGTTGGCGGTCTGGCACCGACCTTTTACAATATGGCAGTGCGGGAAGAAGAGCTGTTCAAGCGGCTCGGCGTCGAAGTCGAGCATGTCGACATGCACCAGCTCACCCAGGCGATGACCGGTTTTGCCGGCGATGCCGTCGCGCGGGAACTGACCGCAATGGCAGCAGCAGCCGATGTGGATGGCGTATCAGATGCGCAGATGAATCTGACCGCGCGCATGGTTCTGGCACTGCGCGAACTGGCAAAGGCCAATCGCTATGATGCCCTTGCGGTTTCCGACTGGCCGGCGCTGCAGCAGGATCCCGGCTTTCATCCGGGCGCCGCTTTCAGCTGGCTGGAAGAACACGATCAAATCCCCGTCGCCTCGGAAGGCGATGTCATGGGTGCGGTAACCCAGCTTGCGGTCAAGGCCATGACCGGGCAGGTCGGTTGCCTGCTCGACATGACCTCCCCCCAGCTCGCCGAGGACCGAATCCTGATGTGGCATGGTGGTGGTGGCCCGCTCTATCTGGCAGAACGACGGGCCCGATGGATCAACCATCCAATGATCGGACGCGGCACCGAGCAGGGGCCGATCTATGGCGCCATCGCAGACTATTGTTTTGCGCTGGGTCCGGTGACCGTGCTTCGAATTGGGCGTAGCGGTGCGAGCCGATTCAGCTTTGAAGCCCAGGTCGTCAAGGCGCCGGAATCCGGCTTCACCGGGTGCAGAGGCTGGGTCTCCGGTTTTGCCGAGAACGGCGAAACGCGCAGCGCCCACGACATTGTCGGCGCCGTGCTCGACCATGGCGTAGAGCACCATTTTGTCTTGGTTTCCGGGCATTGGGATCAGGTTCTTGCAGAATTTGGCGAGTGGTCAAACCTCGTCACTCTGGACATCGCCAAGCGGGAAAGAAACATCGGCCTTTCTCCACGCCAATAGGGCGTTTGGAGTTGACAGGGCAGAATTTTCCGCATTAATTTGTAGTATCGAATTGGATACAACCAATTCACTCTTAGGGGAGGGCGCGCGTGACCGAAGTTCGGCTCAATGCGGTTCAAAAACGATTTGGTGCCTTCACGGCAATCGAGTCCATTGATCTCGATATCAAGTCCGGAGAGCTGGTTGCTCTGCTGGGTCCCTCCGGCTGTGGCAAGACGACAACGCTGCGCATGATCGCCGGGTTGGAAGCGCCGACCAGCGGCGAGGTGCTGTTTGACGGCAAGGACGTATCTGACGTTGCCGTGCAGAAGCGCAATGTCGGCATGGTCTTTCAGCGCTATGCGCTGTTCCCCCACATGACAGTCGAAAAGAACGTCACGTTTGGTCTGGACGTGCGTGGCCTGCCCAAGCAGGAAATCAACGAGCGGCTCGAGGAAATTCTCGACGTCGTGCAGCTCAATCAGTTTCGCAAACGCTTCCCGGCGCAGCTCTCCGGCGGCCAGATGCAGCGCGTTGCCATCGCGCGCACGCTGATCACCAAGCCATCCGTTCTGATGATGGATGAACCGCTGGCAAATCTGGACACCAAGCTGCGCGGCGAGATGCGACGCTTCATCCGCGAACTACAGAAGCGTCTGGGCATTACCACAATCTTCGTAACCCACGATCAGGTCGAAGCCATGGAGCTGGCGGATCGGGTGGCGGTGATCTTCAACGGCAAGCTCGCCCAGTTTGGCGCGCCGCAGGAGCTCTATCAGCAGCCCAATTCTACTGAAGTTGCCGACTTTATGGGGGCCAGCAACATTTTCAGCGCCAGGCTCCTGGCGGCTGATCGGGCAGAAGCCTCCTTCGGCATCATTGAGATCACCCCGCAAGCGGGGCTCACCACTGGTGCCGATGTGCATGTGATGCTGCGCAGCGAAGGCATCGATCTCTACCCACAGGCTGAGGCGCCGCAGGGCACCCAAAACTTGATTTCCGGCCAGATCAAAGCGCGCGAGTTCTTCGGTGCGTCGGTCCAGTATGTCGTCAGTGCCGGTGGCGCGGACATAACCGTCGCCGAACAATCCCGTCGCCTGCTCGATGTTGGCCAGCCAGTTATTCTCTCGGTCCAGCCGGACCGGGTGTGGACCATCGCCCGTTAGAAAAGCGAACGAACCAGAAAAACGAATGTTTTCAATGAGGAGGAAAGTCAATCATGCGTAAGATAGCACTAGGCGTTTCAATCGTCGCGATGCTCGCCACTGGCGTCGCACAGGCACAGGATCCGGCAGCGACAGAATTCCGCGAGGGCTTCCTCGCCGGCAGCCTCGACTGGTCTGCCGTCGCCGAGCGCGCCAAATCCGAAGGTACTGTGAACCTCTACTACTGGGGTGGTAGCGACCCACTCAATGTGTGGATGGACAGCATTGTTGCGCCAGCGATGGCCGAACTGGGTGTGACGCTCAATCCCGTTCGCATCACCGGCACCAAGGACGCCGTTGACCTCGTGCTGGCCGAACTTGGTTCGGGCAAGATGGTGGGTGAAGGCAGCGTCGACGCCATCTGGCTGAACGGCGAGAACTTCTCGACCCTGAAAAAGCAGGACGCTCTGTTTGGCGCGTTTGCTCCGTTGCTGCCCAATGCCAAAAACATTGAGTGGGACGAGACAGATCCCCGCTCGCTGCTCAACCTGCGCGACTTTGGCGTGCTCACCGGCGGCGCAGAAGTGCCATGGTCTGGCGAGCAGTATGTTTGCGCCGTCAACGCTGATCGCGTCAGCGCTGAAGACGTACCGCACTCCTTTGATGGCTTGCAGACCTATCTCGAAGCCAATCCGGGCAAGTTCATCTACGTTAAGCCGCCGCACTACATCGGCAACACCTTTGTCCAGGAAGCGGTCTATGCACACAATCCTGATGGCACCGGCGCAGCCCCGTTCCAGCAGTCGCTTGACGAACTGGGTGCTGCTGAACTGGCTCGTCTGATCGCACCGGGTCTGGAATACCTCAAGAACATCGAGCCACTGCTGCTCGGTGGTGACAGCGGTACGCCACGCTATCCCGAAGATTCCAACGCGCTGGATGGCCTGTTCCTTAACGGTGAAGTGAACTTCAACTGCAAGTTCGGTCTTTATGCCGTCGCCACCGGCCTCAGCCAGGGTACCTATCCTGAAGCGGCCCAGGAGTTCGTGTTTCCCGAAGGCAACATGATCAAGAACAAGAACTATCTGGCCATTCCAGCCAATGCTCCGAACCCCGGTGCAGCCCTTGTTCTGGCCGACTACATGTCGACCGTTGAAGCGCAGATTTCCAAGCTCGAGTTCACTGGCATGCCAGCGGGTATCGATCCCTGGTTGCTCAGCGACGAAGATGCTGCAGCTCTCGCTGCTGCCTCGCCAGGCCACACCGGTCTGGAAGCAGCCGATCTCGACGCCAACATCGCTCCAGACACCAATGCGACCCTGGTCGATGTGATCGAAGCCACCTGGCTCGAATACATCGAACGCGACAGCACGGACTCGATCGAAACGATCGTGACCCGCGCTGCGGAAAACCTGAACCAGTAGTGCAATTGGTGGCCCGGCTGCAGGCCGGGTCACCTGTCTTCAATTTCGTCCCGGAAGTTTGATATGGCACGCTCCCAAGAAAGCGCACTGAGGGAAAAACTGTGGCTGTGGCTGCAGCTCTCCCCGGTATTGCTCATCCTCGCTGTGCTCTTTGGTGGCGCGCTGGTGCTCGCCGTCGTGCAATCTCTGGGCTTCGCACCCTGGTTCGGCGTCAACACCTTTCCCAGCTTCCAGTATTTTGGCGCGTTGTGGGGCTCAGTATCATTCTGGGAGTCACTGTGGCTGACGCTCTACTATGCGACTGTTTCTACGGTGATCGCATTGGCCATGGGCATCGCGCTCGCTCTGGCGCTGGTGCGCACTTTCCCCGGCAAGCAGCTCTACAAATACATCTACAAGCTGCCCCTGATGATCCCCTATACGGTGGGTATCGCCCTGGCCGTGATCATGCTGGGCAATGGCGGCATGGTTTCGCGACTGGCTGCGTTCTTTGGCTTCATTTCTGATCCCTCACAGTTTCCGCAAATCCTCAAGACCCATGCGGGTTGGGGTATTATCGCTGTCTATGTCTGGAAACAGGTGCCGTTCATTACCCTGGCAATCTATGCCGTCATGCTGGGTGTTGGGCGCGAGACCGAAGAGGCCGCAGCCATTCTTGGCGCCAATCGCTGGCAGATCCTTTCCCAGGTCACACTGCCCCAGATCATGCCCGGCGTCGTCTCGTCGACCCTGATTTGCTTTGCCTTCAATGTGGGTGCCTTCGAGGCCCCGTTCATCCTGGGTGGTGGCTTCCCCGATACGCTGCCCGTAGTGGCATGGCGCTATTTCAACGATGCGGACTACACGCTGCAACTTCAGGGCATGGCCACCGTGGTGTCCATTGCGCTGGTCGCGGGCGTCATCCTGTTCACCTACCTGGCCATCTATCGCCGCTTTGAACGCAAGATCGGGAGAAACTGATGGCCCGTAAATTTTCTAATACGGCGCTGAACAACCAGCTCTCGGGCTTCCAGAAGATCTATCTGATCCTCATCGTCGGGTTCATTCTGGGACCATTCTTGCCGCTTATCATTCAGAGCCTGGCCTTCCGTTGGGCCTGGCCTGACCTGCTCCCCAGTACGTGGTGGATGGATCAGCGCGAAATCTCCAAGCTGCCGCTTGCATGGGACTATGTGCTCTCGCCCTATAGCCGCATTCTGGAAGCGACGATCAATACCGTGCTGATCGGCAGCATCGTCACCGTGATCTGTCTGGCCATCTGCCTGCCGGCAGCGCGCGTTCTCGCTCGGGAGAGTTTTCGCGGCAAATCCGCCTTCGAGTTCTTCCTGTCCCTGCCACTGATCGTCCCTGAGGCGGCAATCGGCATCGCCTTGCTGATGATCTTCATCCGCATGGGCATCGCCGGCAGCTATGTCGGCATCATCATTGCGCACCTCATTCCCACCATTCCCTACATGATCCGCATGCTGACCGCGGTTTATCAGGGCCTGGGCAAGGATTTTGAAGAACAGGCGATGATCCTGGGCGCGAGCCGTTGGCAGGTTATGCGGCTTGTCACGCTACCCATGCTGCTGCCCGGCGTAGTGGCGGGTGCCCTGTTCACCTTCCTGGTGTCCACCAACATCTTCCTGCTCACCTTCTTTCTGGGGCAGGGGAAGATCATCACCTTGCCAACCCTGCTGTTCTCAAAGATCGCGGGCGGAACACTGGATGCGTCAGCAGCCGGCATCACGCTGGTGGTGACCCTGCCAGGGGTGGTCCTGCTCATCATTTCCGAGCGCTTCATCAAGGAAGAAGCCTTCGGCAAGGGCTTCGGCAACTAGGATTTCGATATGTTAGACCAGTCTGTGCTCGCGCGCTTTCCCAAGCTGTCCGCAGAGCTCTATCAAAGCCGTCTCGCCCATCCCGGCCATGCCGCCCGCGTCATCATCGACACCGACACTGCCAATGAGATAGATGATCAGTATGCGCTGGCCTGGGCCTTGCTCTCTCCTGATCGCGTGCGGCTTGAAGGCGTGACGGCAGTGCCGTTCTCCTTTGCCCACCACAAGAAAGACCTCATTCGCTCGGTCGCCATTCTCAAAAGAGGTGGTCCGGAGAATCCTGTTGAAGAGAAGTTCATGGGTGGTCTGTCCGGTTGGGCGCAGCGCATGGTCGATACCGGACGCGATCCCAACCAGACGTTGTTTACGCTCCCCGACGAAGGCGTCGAACTGTCCTATCAGGAAATCCTGCGCGTCTTTGCCAAGTGCGGCGTGGATGCCCACGGCAAGGTGTTCCGGGGATCTCCTGGTTATCTTGAGAGCTTCGATGCGCCTCTCGATACCCCGGCGGCACGATTCATCATCGACAGCGCCCGCCGTCGCGAGGATGGGCCGGTCTATGTGCTGGCCATGGGTGCGTTGACCAATGTCGCCTCGGCCCTGCTGCTGGCGCCCGATATCATCGACAATATCGTGGTGGTCTGGACCGCCGGTTTCCCAACCTATGCACCATTTTCGAACCTGCCATCGCTCAATTTGGTGCAGGACAGGTTATCCTCCCGCTTGCTGTTTGACTGCGGTGTGCCGCAGGTCTATCTGCCAGGCTATCACGTCGGTGCGCAGCTCAAGATTTCACTTCCCGAAATGGAGCGCTTCGTGAAGGAGCAGGGTGCCATTGGCGACTATCTGCACCAGCTCTACACCAACAATCCGCTGCATGAGATGTTCGCCATAACCGGCGCCGAGGCCAAGACCTGGGTGATCTGGGACATGATCAACATCGCCTGGCTACTCGACCCGGGCTATGTTTCAACCTTTGACACCCAGTCGCCCAGCCTGGACGAAGACTTATACTGGCGCCAGGACAGCACAAGGCACCCCATGGTCGAGGCGTTTGATCTCAACCGCGATGCGATCTTCGAGGATTTCTACCGTTGCCTGAGTAAGGCCCCTGCCTAGGTGTCTTGGTTTTGCGGTGCCGTGATTGAAGAAGGTCGGTACCACCCCGACTGACATATCTCCAAACTGAGTTGGGCACCGGAATGACCATAGTTGATCTGTGCCAGCTCATGCTGGTCGCCGGCGCCGCCGCCTACCTGCAAACCCTGACCGGCTTCGCCTTTGGCCTGGTCATGATGGCCGCCATAGCCTTGCTGGGGCTCATTTCGCTGTCCGACGCCGCGATTGTCGTGGGCATCCTGTCCCTGGTGAACGCGGTCCACATTCTTGTCAGAGGATGGCGGGAGGTCGCCTGGCCCGCATTCTGGCTGGTGATTGGCCCGACGCTGGCTGCAACCATCGCTGGCTATGCCATTCTTGAGCATGTGGCCGCTGCAAATCTGGCAGTGCTACAATTGGTCCTGGGCCTGGTGATTATCGCGGCAGCCGCACAACTCCTCCTCAGACCTCACCCATTGGCCGAGCCATCACCCCCACGGCACTTCATTATGGCTGGTGCCGCCGGAGGTCTGCTCGGAGGGTTGTTTTCAACGGCGGGTCCGCCTCTGGTCTATCTGTTCTATCGCCAGCCCATGGCGGTTGCGACCATTCGGGTAACGCTGGTCCTGGTGTTCACAGTCAGCATTCTGTTGCGCACGACGATGGCCATTGCGACTGGTGGCTTTCCTTATGCCACGGTGTGGTGGAGCCTGCTGGCAATCCCCGCCATTCTGCTGGCCACTGAAATCGCCCATCGATGGCCCCCCGCGATGGCACCCAATACCCTACGTCGGCTAACATTCGGATTGCTGCTGGCTTCGGGGCTCAGCCTGAGCGTTCAGGCGCTGCTCTAGCGATCACCGTTCTCGGCGATGCTCAAAGACGCTTGGCGAACTATCGCCGCAATGTTCCCTATTGTAATGTCTTGGCACGATGCGGATATGATCCAGTGCCTTGGGGTTAGGCTTTGAACGCTTCGCGAGCAGTACAGGCAGTTTTCAAGACGCGCGCCATTTTGCTTGTCGCGTTGGTTGCTCTATGGACTGCCGGCGCTGGTTTGCATCACGTACCAGATGCCCAGGCACACACCATCGACGTCGCGGATATCGCCTCGCATCACACCTCCCAAGAGAACGGTGACACAACGGTGGACAGCCGTCTTGATCGTTGCTGTTCAGGAATTTGGTGCGTTGCACTATTGCCCCGAACAGAATCAGATTTACGGTCCGTAGGCTGCGAAATTGCCGCTTCTTCGCCACTGGTAAACGCCGCTACTGCGATTTCGAACCGTCTTGAGCGCCCGCCGAGATCCGCCTGATTTTTTGACGTTGCTCCAACATCGAATCAGGAAATCAAGATGAAACGAAGAGACTTCGTAAGACTGCTCCCTCTTGCTGCCGGCGCGATGCTGGCCAAGCCAGGATACGCTCAGCAATCAATATGGGATATGATGTCCCGCAGCCGCACGCTCGACCAGACCGATCGCGAAATGCATAGCGTCGCGGCGTTACAAGCGGTGGATACGAATGAACCTGTCCTGTCGTACGACACTGCCAACAACCTGCAACTCGCTATCGCACAGTATGAGCCGTTCGTTCTCGCGGGCGGTTGGGAACAGGTGCCACAAGAAGCGTATGGACTAAACATCGGCAACGCTCGCGATGCGGTAATTGCGCTCAAACGTCGGTTGATATCGTCGACGGACATGCCGTTGACCGAGCGCATAGACGACAGATTTGATACGCCGCTGGATGCCGGCCTACGCAGGTTCCAAGCACGGCATGGGCTGCTGATTAGCGGCCAGGTGGATGAAGCCACCTGGTATGCACTCAATGTGCCGGCCGAGGCTCGCTTGCACCAGCTGCGCCTGAACCTGTTACGGGTGCAGGCAATGGCCCCGAAGCTGGCGGATCGTTACGTTGTGGTCAACATTCCTGCCGCGTCAATTGAGACCGTCGATGCCGGCAAGGTTTCACGCCGACACACAGCCATCGTGGGTCGCATAGATCGGCAAACCCCAATTCTCAAAAGCCGTATTCACGAGATTAACTTCAACCCGTTCTGGAACGTCCCGGTCAGCATTATCCGACGTGATCTGATCAAGTACATGAATGAGGACGCCGATTACCTGACCAAGCAGAATATCAGGATTTATGATGGACAGGGCAAGCAGTTACAGCCCTCCGACATCAACTGGCAAACTGAAGATGCGGTCAACTACAACTTCCGCCAGGACCCTGGACCAAACAATTCCATGGGAAATGTGAAAATCAACTTTCATAACCGTCATGCAGTCTATCTGCATGATACACCGACCAAGGGATTGTTCGGAGAGAACGCACGTTTCTATTCATCTGGCTGTGTTCGTGTCGACGAAGTTCAAGATTTCGTTGAGTGGGTGCTGCGCGACAATGGCGATTGGGCAAGACCTGAGATCGCTGGCATTTTCGCCAGCGGAGAGCGCAAGGACGTCGCGGTGAAAAATCCTGTCGAACTTCACACCACTTATATTTCGGCATGGGCCAATCGCCAGGGGACCGTCAGCTTCCGCGATGACGTGTATGAATTCGATATGGCGGGCAAAGTAAATCTCGAGGGATAGCCTTCAGAATAGGCGTGAAGGACCAGATTATCTGGCTCTCCCGCCTGTCGCCAATATGTTGACGATCGCGATCGCGAAACGCCTCAGCCGGCATTGAACTTGCTCTGGTGCGTGCGGTCTCGCCGCTTTGGGCGACTGGCACATTCGCCGTCCAAAGCCGCTTACCAAAAATGGAACCGAAATGAACCGCTTTACCCTTTTCCTTCTGTCATCAATTGCCTTGCTGTCCGCACCCGCCGTTCGTGCTGATAGTCACGGTGTTCCCATATCCTCACTGGCGCATGCTCACGGTATAGCCTTCGCAACGGACCCGGCGGCCGGTGTGATCCTGGCGACGCACCACGGGGTCTACAATGTCGATGACGCAGGTCAGGCAATTTTGATTTCTCAGCCAGACGATTTCATGGGGTTCACTCGTGTTCAGGGAGACCGCTTCATAGCTAGCGGACACCCCGTGCAAGGTGGCAATATGGGCGTTCTGCTATCCGAAAATGCAGGAGCTGACTGGGATCGCATCGCCGATGGCAGCAATGGCCCAGTCGATTTCCACGCGATGAGTGTCAGCGCTGCTGACCGGCAGACGGTCTATGGACTTTATGGGGGGATCCAGGTCAGCCAGGACGGGGGAGAGAGCTGGACCCAGACTGGTCCCGGTGCTCCCGACACGATCGATATCGCAGCTGCACCTGACTCTCGCGGATCCGTCTACGCAGGAACCCGTTCGGGCCTGATGTTCAGCGACGACTTTGGTGCAAGCTGGGCACTTCGAGGGCCCGAGGGCGTACCAGTCACGGCAGTAGAGACGAGCTCTACGGGAACGGTGTATGCGTTTTTTGCCGGCGAGGGCCTGTTCGCTCGGAACTCTGACGGAAAGTGGTCTGCTCTCTCAGAGAGTTTCGGAAACCAAGTGATGCTGCACATCGCTTTGGACGAGGCCTCGCCAGACCGCATGGCATCGGTGCTCGACGACGGCTCGGTTCTACTCAGCTCAGACGGCGGTGTGACCTGGCGCGCCTTGGGGTCATGATTGCTTTGCGGGCCGCCATTGTCGCGGCATTTCTGACGACGCCAGCTTTTGCCCAAGCCACACTGCCCGATGGGACGGCCCTATATCGAGACAATTGTGCGAGCTGTCACGGTGCAGATCTGAAAGGCCAGCCAGATTGGATGTCACCCTTGCCTGATGGCAGGCGTCGGGCGCCCCCGCACGACGCCTCTGGTCACACCTGGCATCATTCAGACGAGCAATTGCTAAGGATAATCCGAGACGGGTTGGGCGCCATAGCGCCTGGCTACGAATCCGACATGCCGGTCTTTGGTGAAACACTCTCCGACGCGGAAATCATGTCGATACTGGGGTTCTTCAAGCAAGGCTGGCCGGAGCGCGAGCGGCGGTACCAGCAGGAACGAACCAGACGCTACGCCGGCCCGCCGCCACTTAATGGCTGCAGGGGGGCGTTCGCGGCGCCGTAGATTTGGCAGTGCAACCATCTTGACCTTGCCACGGTTGTAACCACTACATCGGTCGCTGAATGACACCAAAGGGGATACCGGTCATCTGCAGAATTGGCACGCTATTGCTGGTCACGATGCTGTTTCTTGGACAGCTGATTGCGTTCGCCCCAGCGCACGGCGCAACCGTGAATGGCTCGGGTCAGCCAATTGCGGCATCGGCGATGCCACATGTAGAACTTTCCCCAATGCTGTCGATGTCTGACCATGAAGACGGGACAATTCATCATTCTGGGGGAGCACACTGCATCGGGTGCGCGATTGTGGCGCCGTTGTACAGCTTTGGGTCCCGGTCGGTTAAGCATTCACAGGTCATTCCTTTCGTCCAGATGCTCGCACATTCGGTTCAGCTTCCCCATTTCCGCCCGCCCATAGCTCCGTTCGATTGATGTCACTCCGGCATATGCCGGACACCTCTTTTGATGGAGATTCACATGAGCATGAAGCTCTCACGCCGAGCATTTCTCGGTTCTGCGGCCATTGCTGGTGCCGCCACTATCCTTCCGTCGCGATGGGCCCTTGGCGCCTCGCAGTCCAAGACCCTGACGATCGAAAAACGCACGATCGAGGTTCTCGGCAGAGCTGCCAGTGTTTACGGCCTTGCTGGACCAGACGGACGACAAGGTTTGTTTCTCGGGGCCGATGAGCCGTTCACGGTCACCCTCGATAACCAGCTGGATGTGGACAGCATCATCCACTGGCATGGTCAGACACCCGCCCCCGATCTCGATGGTGTCGCGGACACAGGCTACGTCGGGCCCTTGGCTTCCGGGGAAACGCGAGAGTACGATTTTACGCCACGACCCGGCACCCATTGGATGCACTCCCACCACGGACTCCAGGAGCAGCGCCAACTTGCTGCCCCGTTGATTGTACGGACACGTGAAGACGAAGCCGCCGACGTGCAGGATGCAACCGTGCTGCTTCATGACTTCGCTTTCCGCAGCCCGGAAGACATTCTCGAAGACTTGGTAGGCGCGACCGCAAGCGGTCAAGATGGCGTGTCCATGGGCGGCATGATGGGTGGCATGATGATGCCGGGAATGAACAACGCCCCCATGATGGGTGGGACCTCCATGATGGCCATGGATCTCAATGATGTTGAATACGACGCCTATCTGGCCAATGACCGGACTTTAGAGGATCCCGAGGTCATTCGGGCTGAGCGCAACGGTCGAGTGCGGCTGCGATTGATCAACGGGGCGGCCTCAACGGCCTTCTGGATTGACCTTGGTGCCACGCAAGGCACCGTGATTGCTGTGGACGGCAATGATGTTGAGCCAGTCGAGGGGTCTCTGTTTCCCCTCGCCCAGGCCCAACGGATCGACTTGTTGATCGATGTTGCTCCCGGCTCAATTGTGCCAGTCTTTGCGCAGCGGGAAGGTGGGCGGGAACGCACGGGGGTAATCCTCGCCGCGCCCGACGTTACCATTCCCAGATTTTCCGAGCTCGCAGACAATGACATAGGACCGGTCGACCTATCGCTTGAGGCTGTACTGCGCGCCAAATCAACCCCGGGAGCACGTTCGACTGCCAAGTCGTCAGTCATGCTGATGGGCGCCATGTCTCCCTATGCCTGGAACATCGATGGCAATTACTGGCCCGATACCCGACCAATTGAGGTGAGGCAAGGCGAGCGCATTGAGCTTGAAATGATGAACCACTCCATGATGGCCCATCCGATGCATCTGCACGGGCATCACTTTCAAGTCACCAATATCAACGGGAAACCTTTGGCTGGTGCGATCCGCGACACGGTCGTTGTGCCGCCCATGGGCCGTATTTCAATTGCATTCGACGCCGATAATCCAGGCAGATGGCTGTTCCACTGCCACAACCTCTACCACATGGCGACCGGCATGATGGGCGAAGTCCGATACGTATAGCCTGACCCATGGGGTTCCGGGCGGCGGTATGACTGTGCGGAACCCGAGCCAGCACCCCAACACTGCACAACAAGGAGGCTCTCCATGAGCTACGCAAAATTTGCGGCAATGATCCTGACGTCTACCATCGTCATGTTTGGCCTGATGTACCTGAATACTTTTGCACTCGACCACATCTTCTGGAGCCAGACCCGCGGCTGGATGGCACTGTTGATGGGCGCCGTAATGGCCATCATCATGCTGCTGTTCATGCTCTCCATGTACAAGAACAAGGCCGTGAACATCGCCATATTGGTGGGCGCAGCTGTGATCTTTGCTGGCTCGCTCTGGTTGGTTCGCAGTCAGCAGACTGTCGGCGACGTGGACTATATGAAGGCCATGATCCCTCACCACTCGATAGCCATTCTGACCAGTTCCCGCGCTCACATTAAAGACCCGCGCGTGCGTGAGTTGGCTGATGGCATTATTGAGGCTCAGGTGCGTGAGATAGCCGAAATGAAACAGCTGATCGCCGATCTCGAGGCCAATCCGCCGGCGGCAGGTGCCAACGAACTGCCGCCGACTGTTCCCACTCAATAGCTCTACTAGGCGTCGCTCCTTCAACTGGGGGCGGCGCTAGTCTTTGATGTCCAGCAGGTAGGTGGCCATGTCATCAAGATGTTTGGAAAGCAGGAATCTGGTACTGCCGTGCACCACTTCAGCCATGGAGCCTCCAAGTGTATCTCCATCTGGCAGAACGCCCGTTTTCAACGCCGAAACGAGGTTTTCTTTCGTCCACCCATTAGCCAGCAGATCATGCGACGTTATTGAAGGGGATGCACCGCCGTCCTGCATAACAGGATCACCGCTGAGGTCTCCTTCAGGCGCCAAACCACCGGCGAGATTTCGCGGAGAATGGCACGCCGCACAATGTGTTGGTCCCAAAACAAGATACCTGCCCTGGTTCCAGGCCTCAGATCGCGAAGGGTCCTCTTTGTAGGTGTAAACTCTTTCAAACAGTGACCGCCACGGCTTTAACCCTAGCCGGATATTGAACGGGAACTTGACGGCGTTGGGTGTTGACGGCGCCGCTACGGCAGGCACCGCTTGAAGAGCTTCCCAGATATCGGCGAGATCCCGATCCGTCAGACTGGCGTAGAACTCAAAGGGAAATGCGGGGTAATAGGATTCCCCGTCCGGCGACACGCCTTGGCGTACCGCGCGTGCGAACTGCTGAAATGTCCAGCGCCCGATGCCATACTCGGCATCCGGGGTGATGTTGGGGGCGTAGAAGTTGCCAAATTTTGATTCTAGGGCCGCTCCACCAGACATTGGTTTCCCGCCTGGCGCCGTGTGGCAGGTCACGCAGCCCGACAACCTGGCTAAGTAGGCTCCCCGCTTTGCATCCCCTTTGAGCTCGGGTACCGACTGCGTTGCGGGGAGAGGCCAAACCACCAAGGCAAGCACGGCCATAGCCGCAGCGAAAACGGTCAAGATCGACAATAAATATAGCCGTTTCATGCTACCGCCTAAACGCTGCATGACAGGAAGAACAAGTTGCCGTGATCTCGGCAACAATCTGCTTTGGCTCGCGGGGCTGCGCGGCGATATCGCCCGAAGGCGCCGAGCTGGCTATCAGGGAATCAATGGTGTCCGAGCTTGCCTGCTCCTCGCTTGGAAGCCCCATCAGGCCCTCAAAGCTCATTGCTTCCCATTCTGTCGGTGGCTGTTCCACGACCTCAGCAGCAGTTGGCTCAAGTCCAAGACGAGCTGGCTCTGCCGCCATGGCAAGCTCGTCGCCTAACTCTGCCAAGCGGCTCGAATAGTCGGAGAATTTTTCCCAGCGCTGCCATATCTCGGGCCGCGCAACGGACGGTGCGTCCAAACTGCCTTCCGGGAACAGGCCTGTCATAGCGCTGCCAGCATGCATGCTGATCATACCGGCCGCTTCTACGATGGTTGCCTGCTCGACTTGTCCTCCGCCTTCCAGCAGCGGGGTCAGGGCTTTCACCTGCTCGGCGAGCATCATCATGCCCATCATCCGGTCTGCAACGATTCCCGTTGCACCCCCGTGGCCCGTTGCCGTTACGCTTGTTCCAAGCGCAATTCCGCCGGCTACTAGCCAAGCGAATACACTGATTCTATTCATAAAAATTTTCCCGCAAAGTTTCCTTGGCCGTTAGGACGGCCGCACCAGATGGTCGGTGGTTAGGGGCGCGGAGGACGAATATCCGGCGGAGGGCCGATGGCGGCACTGCGGGTCTTGAGTAGGCGGACAAAGCCAATACGGTCTGCAACTCGACAGTGTTCGACTAACAACACCGCGAAGATCATGGGAGAGCCGCAGTGTACCAGCGAGCCAGGCGATTGATGATGATCGGTCCCATTGAGCTCTGGGACCGAATCGACATGCGCCGCCACCGATTGGGCATGGTCCAGGTCAGGCGCCGCATGGGCAGGAGCACTGCCCAGGTATATCACCAAGCACATGGCAATAAGGTGGACGATGCAGCGGAACGACTTCAACCAATGTATCCTATTGTTCGCCCCGATGACGATTGAGTGTCTTGCGCACGAACTCAAGCGACAGCACACCGTCTTCAGGTTAACAAAGCGCTAACTGAAGTCCAGGGCAATCCGTGCGAGGAGAGCTTTGGCTTGGATTGCGCATCATCCGATCGTTACGGCCAACAGTCCAACCTATGCCCATGCCAATTGCTTTCCCCATGAGAAGTCCGATGTGGGGCCCCGGAGCAATCTCGATCGCAGGGCACGTCATGCTCGTTGCTGCTTTGCTGGTCTTTCCTGTGTCCCGGCAATTGTCCAGCCCACGCCAGCGCGTCATTTCGGTGGATCTGGTTTCCGCGCAACGGGCGGCCCCCACAGAACCGTTACCCGATACCGGGCAGCTAACTGCACAAGTTTCTGCTCCCCAGACCGCTACGCCACCTCTTGTGGCACCCAAGTCGGTCGCGCCCATGCCAGCTACCAACAACCCCGATGATATGACCGATGCGGTCAACTTGCTGGCGAGCGACATCCTGCACGATCCAGCTAATCGGGAAGTCCGAGAGATGCTGCCGCGACTGGACCGATACGAGAGAATTACCCAACTGTGCAGCATTGAAGCGCTGGAACAGGTGCGGTTAAGCGGTGCCGCAGCGTTGGCTGACTCTGCAGTGCCCAGTGCGTTTGGGAATACTTCGATATCTGGAGTCGTCATGAAAGCACCGAACGGCGCCTACCGTGCGGATAGGAGGTGGTTCGAAATTAGCTTTGAATGCACTGTTGGAGACGATCTCGAGAGCGTTGCCGCGTTCAAGTTTCGCCTTGGCAGGCCAATCCCGAAAGACGCTTGGGAGAGCCACAACTTGATAGCAGAAGATTTCGACGACGACTGATCGATGGTCTGAAGTCCGGTCAGTCTTTCCAGCGCGAAGCGGAAGCCTTGGCTTGATCCAAAACCACCTGCGTAAGTCGTTCGACGCGCCCCGGCGTTCCTGCCGGGATGTGGCGAAGACCATTCCGCGGAGGCTGTTGCACCATCTGCCCTGACTAGACGATGCGTGCGCTTCACACATAGAAAGGTTCCCCTGCGAAGCCCCGCCATGCGGCAGCTCAATGCCGACCGCGGAGATGACACTGCTCCCGGTAAACGACGCCCATCGGCGCCAAAAATGACGTTGCAAAACGACATGCGATTAGATGACAGCCTCGGCCCCATTGTTGCGGGCGGGCGGATGTCCTGCATGGTGTCGCTGTTGAGCATCGGTTTCACAGAACTATCTATTGATTTCAATGGAGTAAGAGTTTGCAGTTCTGATCTGACCGGCGCGTGACTTCTTTTCAAACATCACTTCAGCCACCACTGCCAAAGGCAGTCCGTGTCATGCGGGCTTTGTTGCGGCAAACCGATCGGCCGCCGCGATGGTGCTTGCAATCCAATGGGGAACAACGCTCGTATCAGTTTGAGTAGTTAACCCGAGAAACACAGCAATGGCGTCACCCCAGCACGCGGATAATCCCCAGCCAGTGCGCCGTCGTCGCCGAAACTGGCGCTGGTTGATCGTACTCTTGGTGCTGCTGGTCGGCGCGGGCGCCTATGGCTATGTGCAGCGCCCCTGGGAAACCAAACCGACCGCCGTGGCCGTTGAAACCGTGTCCGAAGCACCGGTCTCCCAATTGCTGGCCGTCAATGGGCGGGTGGCTGCCCGCGATGTGGTCAATATCCGCTCTGCTGTATCCGGTCTGGTCACCAATGTCGGGGCTCGTGAAGGCGCCAGCGTGGCCTTGGGCGATCTGCTGGTGCAAGTCGACACCGCCCAGCCCCAGGCGCTGGTGGATCAGGCGCAGGCGGCCCGCGCAGCCGGACTGGTCAGGCAGGCTCAGGCGCAGGCCGATGCGGACCGGGCCCGTGCTCTGGGTGATAACGCTACCCGCGCCACCCGCGAAGATGCCGAACGCAGCCTCACCGCCGCCAGCAACGAGGTTGCGCGGCTGACCGCAGCCCTGGAGCAGGTGCAAAGCCAGCTCAGCCAATACACCATCACCGCCCCGCTCAGCGGCACCGTACTTGACCGCTCGGTCGATCAGGGCCAGTTGATCGACACCCAGACGGCTTTGTTCACCGTCGCCGATCTCAGCCAGTTGCTGGTTGAGACCGATGTCGACGAACTCTATTCTGCCCGCATCAAGCAGGGCCTGAAGGCTCTGCTCAAACCCGTTGGTGATACCGTCCCCCAGCATGGCACGGTGGTTTTTGCCGCGCCCACGGTTGATCCGAGCACCGGGGGCAGGGCCATCAAGATCGCCTTTGACCAGCCTGTCGATTTGCCCGTGGGCCTGACCGTCAACGCCAATATCATTGTGGCGCAAACCGACGCCGCCCTGGCCATTCCGCGCGGTGCGATCCTGACCGAAGACACTCAGAGCCATGTGCTGCTGGTCCAGGATGGTGTGGCGGTTGCGCGTGAAATCGAATTCTCCGACTGGCCCGCTGACCGCGTCATCGTCAACCAGGGCCTGGCCATTGGCGATCAGGTCATTCTTGATCCGACCAGTGTGACGCCGGGCCAGAGCGTGGTGGCGGAATAGCCAATGCTCTACGGCCTCAAGATTGCCATGCGATATCTCACCGCCAGCAAGGCCCAGACCGGGCTATTGATTGCTGGCGTGGCCGTGGGCGTGTTTGTTTTCATCTTCATGAGCGCGCTAATCGGTGGCCTGGCCGTCTATCTGGTGCAGCGCACGGTTGGTGACATTGCCCATGTTACCGTCCAGGCGCCCAGCCGCGATGCCGTATCGCTGCTGCCCGATAGCGCCGGCGTGCTGGTGGTGCAGCAGCGCGTCACCAATCAGCGCGAACAATTGCGCACCGCCGATGCCTTCGTGCCGGTGATCGAGGCATTGCCTGGTGTGGCTGTCACCTCCCAGCAGATTGTCGGCAACGGCTTTCTGGTGCGCGGCATGGTGACCGCTCCGGTCGGCGTGACCGGGGTTGAGATCGGCAAGGTCTCCGCCATCGCCAATATCGAAAAAGCACTGGTTGATGGCAGCACTGATCTGAGCAATTCCACCGTCATCATCGGCAAGACGCTGGCGCACGATCTCGGCATTGGTGTGGGGCAGGTGGCCCGACTGCAGTCTGATCGCGGCGTCGATCGCGCGCTCGTGGTTGGCGGCATATTCGAGCTTGGCCTTGATGCACTCGACAGTCGCGCCGCCTTTGTGAACCTGGCCACGGCCCGCACCCTGTTCGAACTGCCGCAGGGTATTTCGCGCATTGAGATCAAGCTCGATGATCTTGATCAGGCCGATGCCTTTGCCGCGCGCATCGCGGCTGAAACCGGACTGCAGGCGACCTCCTGGACTGAGGGCAATGCACAATTGCTTTCTGGCCTGCAGGCGCAAGGCAGCTCGGGCACCCTGATCAAGGCCTTTGCCCTGATTACCATTGTCATCGGCGTGGCCAGTGCCCTGCTGCTCTCCACGTATCGTCGCCGCCCCGAGATCGGCATCATGCGCGCCATGGGCGCCAGCCGTGGCTTTGTGATCTTTGTTTTTGTCACCCAGGGCTCGCTGATCGGCATACTGGGCGGTCTCATCGGTGCCGGGCTCGGCTATGCCGCTCTCTCGCCCTTTCCGGTCCCCGAGCTGGCCCCGCCCGGCGGCCTGCCGGTCGATGTGCGCCAGGGCGCCTATGGTCTGGCCATCGGCCTGACCGCCCTGGGCGCCATCCTCGCTTCTATTCTGCCCGCGCGCTCGGCAGCCCGCGTCGACCCCGTTTCGGTGATCGGTCAATGAGTGCGCTGCTGGACGTCCGCGATCTGGTCAAGACCTATGGCGAGGGGGATGCAGAAACGCGCGTGCTCAAGGGGCTTGATCTGTCACTGGAAACCGGGGAGCTGTCAGCCTTGCTGGGGCCGTCGGGCTCGGGCAAGTCGACCCTGCTGACCATTCTGGGCACGCTGATGAAGCCCACCTCGGGACAGCACATCATGCTGGGGCAGGATCTGACCACTGCCGATGACCGCGACCTCACCGAGTTCCGTAATCGTCATATCGGTTTCGTCTTCCAGTTCCACCACCTGCTGCCCGATTTCACCGCGCTGGAAAACGTCATCTTTCCATCTGCTGTGGCGGCAGGGCGCGAAACACGCGCCGCCCGCGATCGGGGCCGGGAACTGCTGGCGCGGGTGGGGCTGCAGGATCGCACCGATTTTCTGGCCACCAAGCTGTCAGGCGGTCAGAAACAGCGCGTCGCCATCGCGCGCGCCTTGATGAACCAGCCCGAACTGGTGCTGGCCGATGAGCCCACCGGCAATCTCGATCGGGAATCGGCCACCCAGGTGATGGAATTGATCGCCGAGATCAATGACAACGAGCAGACCACTTTCCTGATCTCCACCCACGACGAAAAGATCGCCGAGACCTGTCGCCGCCAGATCCGGGTGCTTGACGGTCGCACCGCAAGCCAGTCCCAGGGCTAGAACAACCCCATATGGCGCTGCATGGCCGCCGAAAAGTGGGCATGTAGCGCCGCTTCGGCCTGCGCCGGATCGCGTGCCTTGCAGGCGGTGATGATCTGCATGTGCTCGCGCAGCGAGCGTTGCGCCAGCGGGGCGGTCAGCTTGCGATCGAGCCGCACCAGCCGCAGATAATTATGCATGCGCTTGTAGCTGGTTTCGATCAGTGGGTTGTTCAGCGCCCCGATAATGGCGTTGTGCAGCAATTGCTCCAGGCTCTCGAGTTCGCTCTTGCCCACATCGGTCAGTCCGTCGCTTTCAATGGCAGCGATCAGCGCCAGATGGCGGCGTTCGATCTCGGCAAGCTCGGCGTCCTCGGCCGTTTCGGCATAGACCGCAACCGCCGCCCGCTCGATGATGCTGCGGAATTGATAGGTCGAGCGCGTCAGCTCCAGCCCCGGCTTGACGAACTGAATGCCCGAGCGCGGATGAATGGTCAGCACGCCCTCGGTTTCCAGGATTTTCAGCGCATCCCGCAGCGGCGCCACCGGAATATCGAGTAGCTTGACCAGATCGTTCTGCGACACGAAGGCGCCCGCAGGCAGCCGTCGCGCGAACAGCATTTCCAGGATGCGCGTATAGGCCACATCGCTGAGCCGTCTGCTGCCCCCAGTCCCTGCTGCTACATCTGCACCCACTTGCGGTCCTCCAAACAATGGTCTATCAACTCGTATCACTGATATATCAGTAACACGAATTGGTCGATCAATAACATCATGCGCATTACCGAATTCAGGATTACCCGTTTCCAGTTTGCCCGTGATCGCGTGATCGGCGACAGCCAGGTCCGCGCCGACGACGCCAATGTAGCTGCCCTAGAGCTGATTGCCGATAGCGGCGAGGTGGGCCTGGGCTTTATCCAGACCTTGTTCCATCCGCTGCCCGACGAAAGTGAAATCGAGCGCGTTTTTCTCTCCGAAGCCTGGCCTGATCTAGAAGGTCAGCCGCCCGTGGCGCTGTGCAATCGTGTCGGGCGGCCGCGTGGCGGCAAACAGCGGAGCTTCTCGCTGCCATTCCATGAGGCGCTGCAGGTAGCGCTCTGGGATCTGGCGGCCAAGCAGGTGAATCTGCCGCTGCACAAAATGCTTGGCGGCCAGCGCGAGCGGGTCAAGGCCTATGCCAGTGGCCTCGACTTCCATCTCGATGATGACGCCTTTGCCGATTTCTTCGCCCATGCCGACGAGCTCGGCTACACCGCCTTCAAGATCAAGGTTGGTCATGCCGATTTCGAGCGCGATCTGCACCGCATGCAATTGCTTGCCAATGTCGTCCGGCCCGGCGCGCAATTCATGGTCGACGCCAATGAGGCCTGGGGTGCCAAGGAGGCACTGGTCAAGCTCGAAGCCTTCCGAGCTGCCGGCTACGATCTGCTCTGGGTCGAAGACCCCATCTTGCGTCACGACATCGATGGCCTGCGCCTGCTGCGCGAAAGCGCACCATGGACCCAGATCAATTCGGGCGAGTATCTCGATGTCTCGGGCAAGCGCGCGCTGATGGCTGCTGGTGGTACCGACATTCTCAACGTCCATGGTCAGGTCACCGACGTCATGCGCGTTGGCTGGCTCGCCGCCGATCTGGGTGTGCCGGTGTCGCTCGGCAATACCTTTCTTGAGGTTGGCATCCACGCCGCCTGCGCGCTGCCCGAGGTCGAGTGGCTGGAATATTCCTTCCAGAACTTTGACCATCTGGTCGACCAGCCCATCGAAATTCGCGACGGCTGGGCCTATGCCCCCGATCGTCCCGGCCACGGTCTGGTGCTCAGCGAAACCGCGCGCACCCAATGGCGCCGCCCCAAATTGCTGAGCCGCGCCGAACTGGGCGAGGCCCCTCACAATCCGCGCGTCAGAAGCGCACCGAAATTGGCAGTCAGCCGGGGTTAACCGGTGCTGCCGACACCCATCATGGAGGAGACAATGATGAAACTGACTCACACACTCGTCGCGCTTTCCGCGCTGCTGGCAGCCAGCCCCACGCTGGCCCAGGAAATTACCGTCTGGGACTGGAAGTCTGGCGACCCGGTAGCGGCAGCCTATTTCGATCAGGCAAAGAGCGCCTTTGAGGCCGCCCATCCCGGCGCCACGATCAACTACGTCTTCCAGCCCAATGACCAGTATTACACCCTGCTCGGTACAGCGCTGTCCTCGGGCGCGGGCCCGGACGTGTTTCTGATGAATGGTGGCGCCCAGGCCAAGGCCCGCATCGAGGCGCTGGTCGACCTGACTGCCGAAGGCGCCGACCTGATCGGCACTGAAGAATTCGCTGGCGACGACGGCAAGCTCTATGCGCTGCCGCTGACGCTGCAGGGCTTCGTGGTCTATTACAACAAGGGCCGCTACACCGAGGCGAGCCTTGATGCCGAAAACCCGCCCACCACCTGGGCCGAACTTGAAGCCGCGTGCGAGGCCATCAAGGCCAAGGGCGCCGTGCCCTGCTTTGCTCTGGGCAACAAGGAAGGCTACGGCGCCGAATTCTTCCTGTCCTCGGTGGCGGCCACCTCGCTGACCGCCCAGGAACAGGCTGACTGGACAGCTGGCAAGCTGAAATGGTCCAGCCCGCAGATCAAGGCGATCCTGCAGGCATGGGTCGATACCCAGGCCAATGGCTGGTACCCGCAGGGCGCCAACTCCACTGCCAAGTTCATGGACGAATACGAGATGTTCATGCGCGGCGAAGCAGCCAGCACCATCGGCCTGCTCTCCGACGTGGCGCACTGGAAGCAGTTTGACGAATTCCTCGGTGCCGACAATCTGGGCGTCTTCCGCCATCCTTCGCCCACCATCGCTGCCGACAAGACCGAGGGTGAGCCCAAGGTCCCCGTCTCGGGCGGCATCGGTTACGGCGTCAATAAGGCATCGGCCAATGTTGATCTGGCCAAGGCCTTCGTTGCTGAACTCGCTTCGCCCGGCCCGATCCAAACCTTCGTCAACATTGCCGGCGTTGTGCCGGCCAATACCAAAGTCGATACCTCCGGTCTGGCCAGCCCTTCCATCAAGACCATTCTGGAATGGCTGGGCACATCGAGTGCCCCGACCGCTCACGCCAATGCCTCCGCTCAGGAGCTCGAAGAATGGCATCGTCAGAGCCAGCTCTTGCTCAATGGCGAGACCAGCGTGGATGATGCAGCTGCCCGGCTCGATACCGTGCAGGCCGAAGCCAAGCCGCAGGGCTGATCGAACGCACGATCACGGGTGGGGCCTTGGCCCCACCCATTCCGGAAGCTGATCAATGACCACCACCACGACCGCGCCGATGACCAGAAAACGCAAGCCCCGGCAGGGCTCTCGCGCCGAACGCCGTTTTGCCTATCTCTTCGTGCTGCCGGCGGTACTGTTGGTGCTGGTATTCCGCATCATTCCGCTGATCTGGGGATTTGCGCTCTCTTTCACCAATTCGACCGGGCTGGGCACGGCTGATTTCGTCGGCGCGGATAACTACGCCGCCATCGCCGGCGATCCGACCTTTCACGCATCCCTGCTCAATACCGTGATCCTGCTGGCAACCCTGCCGATCTGGATCATGCTGCCCATGTTGCTGGCCATCCTGATCCATCAGGGTGTGCCGGGCGGCAAGCTGTTCCGGGCGGTCTATTTCTTCCCCGCCGTGCTCAGTTCGGTCATTGTGGGCTCCATCTTCAACGTCGTGCTGCGCTATGATGGCTCGCTCAATGCACTGCTGAAATTTTTCGGTATCAATGCCGTCGACTGGCTGGGCACTGGTGCCACCGCACTGGGCAGCCTGATTGCGGTACAGCTGTGGTCCACCTTCGGCATGAGCCTGCTGATCTTCCTGGCTGGGCTGTCGACGGTGCCCAAGGACATGATTGAAGCCGCGCGCCTCGAAGGCGCCTCGCTGGGCCAGACCTGGTGGCACATCATCATTCCGGCCTTGCGCCCCATCATCGAATTCGTTGCCGTCGTCACCACTATTGGCGTGCTCACCTCGATGTTCGGCCTGATCTATGTGCTGACCGCCGGCGGTCCGGGCACAGCGACCACAATGCCCGAATTTCTCATCTGGCTCGAGCAGGGCAAGATGAACCGGCCCGGCTATGCCGCGGCAATTTCCATGGTGCTGTTCGTCTTGATGGGGGGGCTGGCCTGGCTCCAGATCCGCATCATGAACCGCAACGCCAATCTATAGGAGGCGGACATGGCTGCTGCGGGCAATAAAGAAAAGCGCATTCTCTGGATCATCTCGGTGCCCATGGCACTGCTGGCGCTCAGCTGCGTCTATCCGGTGTTCTTTGCCATCAACAACGCGCTCAAGACCTCCAAGAGCTACATTCTGGATCGCTTCGGGCTGGCGACAGCGCCGACCTTCGACAATTTCGTGCAGGCCTGGACCCGCTCCAACCTCGACACCTATTTCCTCAATTCGGTGATCGTCACCGTCGGCGCGGTGGCGCTGCTGCTGGTGGTGTCCTCGCTGGCCGGGTTTGCGCTGGCCGTGCTGCGCTTTCCCATGCGCAAGCTGATCTTCATCGTCATTCTGGCGTCGCTGATGATCCCGGTGCAGGTGGTGCTGGTGCCCTTCTACAAGACCATTATCGGGCTGGGCCTGCTCAACACCCATATCGGACTGATCATCTCCTACACCGCGTTTTTCCTGCCGTTCTCGGTCTATCTGATGACCGCCTTTTATAGCGGTCTGCCCCGTGAACTGGTCGAGGCGGCCCGCATCGATGGGGCCAAGCTGATCCAGGTCTGGTGGCATGTCATGCTGCCCATGGGCAAACCGGCACTGATCACTCTGGGCATTCTCAACACGCTCTATTGCTGGAACGACGTGCTCATCTCGTTGCTGGTGCTGCAGGACAAGCGCACCCTGATGGTGGGTATCGCCGCGCTGCGCGGTGAATACACCACCAATGTTCCCCTGCTCTCGGCCGGCATTGTGCTGGCCGCCGCACCCATCGTCATCATCTACATCATTTTCCAACGGCAGATCGTCTCCGGCATTGCCGTTGGCGCCGTGAAGGGCTGATACCATGCCAGAAATCGCACTGCAGAATATCCACAAGAGCTTCGGCAAGGTCGACGTCATCCGCGATGTGTCGCTGGAAATCGAATCCGGCGAGTTCGTGGTCTTTGTCGGCCCCTCGGGCTGCGGCAAGTCCACTCTACTGCGGGTCATCGCCGGGCTTGAAGACGTCACTGATGGCAGCGTGCATATCGCTGGCAAGGACGTCACCGACGAAGAACCCTCCGATCGCGGCGTCGCCATGGTGTTCCAGAGCTATGCGCTCTATCCCCATATGACCGTGGCCGACAATATGAGCTTTGGCCTGCGCATGGCGCATCGGCCTAAGGCCGAGATCGACGACAAGGTCGGCCGTGCTGCCAAGATCCTGCAGCTCGATCAACTGCTCGACCGCAAGCCCGGCCAGCTCTCGGGCGGCCAGCGTCAGCGCGTCGCCATTGGCCGCGCCATCGTGCGCGATCCCAAGGTGTTCCTGTTCGACGAACCCCTGAGCAATCTGGACGCCGAATTGCGCGTCCAGATGCGCGTGGAAATTGCCAAGCTGCACAAGACGCTGGGCAATACCATGATTTACGTCACCCACGATCAGACCGAGGCGCTGACTCTGGCGGACCGCATCGTCGTGCTGCGCGGCGGCGTGATCGAACAGGTGGGCTCACCGCTTGAACTTTACGAAAACCCCGCCAACGCTTTCGTTGCCGGCTTCATCGGCTCCCCCCGCATGAACTTTGCCGCTGGCAAGGGGCTGCCCGGTCAGCGCATCGCCTTTGGCGGTATTGAATTCGATTCGCCGGTCGAGATCGTTGACGGCAACGAGGTCAGCGTCGGCATCCGCCCAGAGCATCTAGATAGCGAAACCGGTGTAGTACTGCCGCTAAAGGTTGAATTGGTCGAGCAGCTCGGCTCCACCACCTATGTGCATGGTGTGCTCGAGACCGGCGAGACGGTGGTGGCCGAGCAGCGCGCTGGTGGCTGCGGTCTGGGCGATACCATCGAGGTCCGGTTTGATCCCAAAAAGGTCCGACTGTTCAACGCCGCCGGTATGCGGTTGCGCTGATGGGCCAGCGCATGGCCATGGTCGTCGCGCTCAAGCCAGAGCGCATTGAAGACTACAAACGGCTGCATGCCGCGCCATGGCCGGAAATGAACGCAGCGCTCAAGGCCGCGCAGATCGCCAACTATTCGATCTATCTGCGCGAGCCGGAAAACCTGCTGTTTGGCTATTGGGAATATGGCGGCAACGATTTTGCCGCCGACATGGCCGTGCTCGGCCAGTCAGATGTGTGCAAGCGCTGGCTGGCCCTCACCGATCCCTGTCAGAGCCCGCTCGACAGCGCGGCGCCGGGTGAATGGTGGAGCTATTTGCCCGAAATCTTTCACCTCGATTGAGCCATCGGCAAACCACAACGGGATGAGGCATCATGGTTGAACTGTTTGGAGAAAACCTGTCGCGTCGTGCGCTCGCCGAGCGGGCAGGGGCGTTGTCCCAGTTTGCCGGCGTGCGCCTGATGACGCTGGGCGACGGGCTTGAGCGCGGCATCCGCATGCTCGAATTTCGCACCGGCACCGGCTTGCGCTTTACCGTGCTGATCGATCGCGCCTTTGATCTGGCCGATTGCGAATTCAAAGGGCAGTCCATTGGCTGGAATTCGCCCGCCGGCTTCCGCCATCCCGGCCTGCACGAATATGAGGGCGAGGGCGGTCTGGCCTGGGCGCGCTCGTTTTCCGGCTTGCTGGTGACCTGCGGGCTCGACCACATCCTGTTCATGAACGACGTGCCCGCTGATAATTATGTCTATGGTCCTAAGCAGACTGTCAGCCACTCCCTGCATGGCCGTGTCGGCACGATTCCGGCCAAGCTGAGCGGCTATGGCGAGCGCTGGGAGGGTGACCGCTGCTTCCTCTGGGCCGAGGGTGTGGTGCAGCAGGCCGCCGTGTTTGGCGAAGACCTGCATCTGATCCGCCGCATTGAAGCCGAAGTGGGCACCAATGAAATCCGCATGAGCGACCGCGTGGTCAATCACGGCTTCTACAAGACCCCGCACATGCTGTGTTACCACATCAATGTCGGCCACCCCGTGCTCGACGCCGGGTCGCGCTATCTGGCGCCAATCCGCGACGTGATCTGGGCCGCTCATGCTGGCGCTGACTATAAAAAACAGCAGACGGGTTATCGCACGCTGCCCGCGCCCCAGCATGGCTTCCACGAGCAGGTCTGGCAGCACGAAATGGGCGCCGACGCAGCCGGCGAAGTCCCCGTGGCGCTGGTCAATGACCGGATCGGTCTGGGCTTTGAGGTCACCACCCGCAAGGAGCAGTTCCCCTGCCAGTTCGAGTGGCAGAACCTGCAGGCCGGCCAATATGCGCTGGGCATCGAGCCCTCTACCCATCACGTTCTGGGCAATCTGGCGGCGCGCGAACGCGGCGAAATGATCTGGCTCGAACATGGCGATGAACGTCGCTACGATACCATTTTCCGGGTCCTTGATGGTGCCCAGGCCATTGCGGCATCCCAGGCGCGCATCACCGCCATCGCCCAACAACCTCAGAGCGACTACCCCATGCCCTCGGGTTTTCACGGCAAGCTGGAAGGACGATCATGAGCACCGACCAATTCGGCTCACTGGCCGGCAAGACCATTCTCTATACCGGCGCTGCCGGTGGCCTGGGCCTCGAAACGACGCTCGAATTCCTGCGCACCGGCGCAAAAGTTGTTGCCATCGACAACGACACCACCAAGATCGCCGCGCTTGAAGCTGCAGCAGATGGCCTGCCCGGTCTGACTGTGGCCAGGATCGATATGTCCGACCTGGCCGGTCTGCGCAGCGGGCTTGAGGCGCTGTCCGAACAGGTCGGGGGCTTCGATGTCGTGATCAACAATGCCGCAATCTACCCGTCCAAGCCCTTCGAGGATTTCACCATCGAGGAAATCCAGCTGATCCAGCGCATCAATGTCGAGGCCGGCATTGTCTGCGTGCAGGTGGCGCTGCCGCACATGAAGGCCACGGGCCGTGGCCGCATCATCAATATCGCCTCGGTGACTTTTTCGGGCGGCTGGTCCGAACTGGCCCCCTATGTGCAGTCCAAGGGCGCGCTGATCGGGCTGGCCCGGGCCTGGGCCCGCGAATTTGGCGCCCATGGCATCACCGTCAATGCCATCTCACCAGGGGCCTTCCCCACAGACGCCGAAAAGATCCACCCCGACCTGCCAGCCTATGAAAAACGCATCTACGAGCATCAGGCCATCCAGCGCCGCGGCAGCCCTGCCGACATCGCCAATGCGCTGATGTTCCTGGCCTCGGACGCTTCCTCCTTCATTACCGGCCAGACCATCAATGTCGATGGCGGCTGGGTCATGCACTAACCAGACCGGAACTCACATGGGTATTCTCAGCGGCTATCGCGTTCTCGACTGCTCCATCGCCATGGCCGGGCCCTTTGCGGCCCAGCGTCTGGGCGATCTGGGGGCCGATGTGGTCAAGGTTGAACCGGTGACCGGCGAATGGCAGCGCCATGTCGCAGCGGGCGGGGCGCAGGGCAACAAGGTCAACGTCTCGTTCCTCTCGCTCAACCGCAACAAGCGCTCGCTGGCGGTGGATCTGAAAAACCCCGATGGCAAGGCGGCGCTGATCGAACTGGTCAAGACCGCCGACGTCTTCCTGCAGAACTATCGCCCCGGCGTCGCCAGGCGGCTGGGCGTGGACTACGAAACCCTCAGCGCCATCAATCCCAAGCTGATCTATGTCTCGATTTCCGGCTATGGCGAAGACGGTCCCTATGTGAACCGCCCCGGTCAGGATCTGGTGCTTCAGGGCATGTCGGGCGCCATGCTCTCGGCGGGCCGCGATGGAGAAGCGCCGACCCCCGCCGGACAATATCTCGTCGACGCCATAACGGCCTATACCGCCTTTGAGGGCGTGCTTGCCGCGCTACTGCACCGCGAACGCACCGGCGAAGGCCAGATGGTTTCGGTCAATATGCTCGACGCCATCACCACCATCCAGATGCAGGAACTCTCGGTGTTCTCGGTCGGCAACAAGCCACAGACCCGCTCCGCCGAACCGCACGCCCATGTCTATATCCGGGCGCCCTATGGCGCCTTTGCTACCAGCGATGGATTCATCATTGTCGCCTTCCCCAAGCTGGCGAAATTGGGTGAGGTCATCGGCGAACCCAGCTTCCTCAGCATGGATGACGAGGTCGATTGCTGGTCCCGTCGCGACGAGATTTTTGCCAGGACGCGGGAGCGGCTCAAGACCGATACATCCGCCGCCTGGCTCGAAAAACTGCGCGCTGCCGATATCTGGTGTGGCCCGGTCTATGGCTATGCCGATCTGATCGAGGACGAGCAGATCAAGCACAACGGCACCTTTGTCGAATATGACCATCCCACCGAAGGTCATGTCAAAACCCCGGGCTTCCCGATCCGGTTTTCCAAGACGCCCTCGACGGTGGATCGCGGCGCGCCCCTGACCGGCGAGCACACCCGCGACGTGCTGCGCGAAGCCGGTTTTGCCGATGAAGCCATTGACGCGCTGCTGGCATCAAAAGCCGTGCTGCAGGAGGGACAGTTATGAGCGACAACATCAAAATTGAGCGCGACGGCTTTGTTGGCATCATCACCATCAATCGGCCCGAAAAGCTCAATTCCATGACGCCCGAAATGGCCAGCGCGCTGGTCGAGGCAGTCACCGGTTTCAATACCGATGATGCTATTCGCTGCGTCATCCTCACCGGCGCGGGCGATAAGGCCTTTTCGGCCGGCTCCGATATCCGGGTCCTCGACGATTACGACACGCCCTGGAACTTCCGCAACCGCCCTGACTATTGCGATGCGATCCGGGCGCTGCTCAAGCCATCCATTGCCGCGGTCAACGGCTATGCGTTTGGCGGCGGGCTCGAAACCGCCATGGCCTGTGACATCCGCATTGCTGCCGATACGGCGAGCTTCGCCGCGCCCGAAATCAAGCTGGGCTGGATCGGCGGTGGTGGCATGGCGGTCAATCTCGCCCACGCGGTGGGCCCGTCCAACGCCGCTCTGATGATCATGACCGGCGATCCCATCGATGCGCTCCAAGCCGAGCGCTGGGGACTGGTCAGCCGCGTTGTGCCTCAGTCCAGCCTGCTCGATGAAGCCAGAAAGATCGCTTTGGCCATCGCTGCCCGCGCCCCGATTGCGGCTGAAACCGCCAAGCTCAATCTGCGCGCCGCCTGGGACAAATCCACCGCTGACGCCATCACCTATGAGCGCGATCTGCAGACTATCTGCTTTGCCACCGACGACGCCCGGGAAGGCCGCGCCGCCTTCAAGGAAAAGCGCCTCCCGACCTTCAAGCGCCGTTAGGACATTTCGCCACCCCAAGGCAGGCCACGCGTTACAAAACAGTGCGCTTCGCCTATGGTTGGAAGATGAAAACCTATTCCGCACAAGACGTTCGCGAGGGCCTTGATTGGCCTGACCTGATTGCCGCGCTCAAGGCCGCTTTTGCCCAGGGGGTGGAAGCGCCATTGCGCCAGCATCTGCATGTCGGCGGCGATGCCATCAATGGCAATCTGCTGCTGATGCCCGCCTGGCAGGCAGGCCAGCATATCGGCGTCAAACTGGTGACGGTCTTTCCTGAAAACGACGCCGCCGGCCTCCCCGCCGTAGCCAGCGTCTACACGCTGTTCGATGGCAAGAACGGCACCATTATCGGCCAGATCGATGGCGGCGAACTCACCGCCCGTCGCACCGCCGCCGCCTCCGTGCTGGCCGCAACATTTCTGGCGCGCACCAACTCTCGCAATCTGGTGATCCTGGGCACAGGACGCGTATCCAAAAATCTGGCGCAGGCCTATTGCGCCATCTTCGCCATCGACAAGCTGACCCTGTGCAGCCGTTCGCTCGACAAGGCGCAGGCGCTGGCCACCGAGCTGGGCCCCATCGCGCCCAATGTCGTCACCACGACCGATTTCGCCAGCGCCGTCAGCGATGCCGATATTCTCAGCACCGCCACGCTGGCCAAGACGCCAATCGTGCTCGGCCAGCTGCTGCGTCCCGGCACCCATGTTGATCTGGTCGGTAGCTTCCGCACCGATATGCGCGAAGCCGATGATGCCGTGCTGGCCCGCGCCGGGGGCATTTTCGTTGATACCTTTGAGGGCGCCAGCAAGGAAACCGGCGACATCTCCATGCCAATGGCAGCGGGTACCATTACCCAGGAGAGCCTGCTGGCCGATCTGGCCATGCTGTGCCGGGGCGAACATCCCGGGCGTCAAAGCGACACGGCGATCACCGCCTTCAAATCGGTCGGCACGGCGCTTGAAGACCTGGCTGCTGCCGTCGCCCTGACGGCTGCAGATCGCGATTGATCAGCTGATCTTGGGCCAGGTGTCCGACAGCCGATAACCGGCCGGCCATGGGTCGGCCGGGTCCAGCATTTCCTGCCGCGTCCCGGTGATCCAGGCGCGGCCAGTGATCGAGGGAATGATCGCCGGCTTGCCCGCCAGATCACTCAGCGCTTCGAGCTTGCAGAAGAATTCCGAGCCGATAATCGAGCGACCGACAAATTCGTCGCCCACGCCCATCAACCCGCGCGCATGCAGCACCGCCATGCGGGCCGAACAGCCCGTGCCGGTGGGTGAACGGTCGATCTTGCCCGGCTGGATCACCACGGCATTGGCCCCGGTCAAGCGACCCTCAATGGTGTCTATCGGCGCCGCGATCTGGCAGAACGAAATATGCGCCCAGTCCGGATTGGTGGGATGGGTGAAGCCAAGCTGTTCATTGGCGGCGCGGGTAATACGAATGCCGGTCTCGGCAATCTCGCGCGCTTCGTCTTCCCGAATGGCAAAGCCCAGCGCCCTGGCGTCGGCAATCACAAAGCTGTCGCCGCCATAGGCCGTATCGACATGCAGCGTGCCAATGCCTTCCACCTCAATGGTGGCGTCGAGCTTGTCGACGAAGGAGGGCACATTGCGCACGGTGATCGACTGCGCCTTGCCGTCGCGACACTGCGCCACCACCTCGACCAGTCCACCCGGTGCTTCAAGAACCATGCGGGTTTCCGGCTCGGTCATCGGCACTATGCCGCTATCGAGCAGCACGGTAGACACGCAGATCGAGTTGGACCCCGACATGGGCGGGGTATCCTCGGGCTCCATGATGATCCAGCCCATCACCGCCCGCTTGTCCTTGGCAGGGACCAGCAGATTGATATGGCGAAACACCCCGCCGCGTGGCTCGTTGAGCACGAAATTGCGCAGCGTCTGGTCCTTGGCGATCCAGCGCGACTGCTCCCACAGCGTATCGCCGGGCGGTGGTGCCACCCCGCCGACGATCACATCGCCCACCTCACCCTCGGCGTGGCAGGAGATGATGTGAATGGACTTGCTGGAACGCATGGCGAGGGGTCTCGGGGTAAGAGGTTAGACGATGTGCAGGGCTGGCTCGCCCAGCACCTCCAGACGCGGCGTCACGCCCAGACCGGGTGCATCCGGGGCAGTCATGAAGCCCTGTTCACGTACCGGCGCTCCCTCGGCAATCGAGGTGGTGACATAGCTGTTGAAGTCGGTCGCCGAGAAGCAGAATTCTTCGGGCGTTGAGCGCGCCAGATGGGCGATCGCCGCGGTGGTGATGTCGCCGCCCCAGGTGTCCTCAATGGTCATGGGAATGCCGCTGGCCACCGCCAGATCGCGCATCAGCCGCGCCTTGGTCAGCCCCCCCACCTTGGAGATCTTGAGATTGATCACGTCCATGGCGTCTTCGGCCAGGCCCTTGACCAGCGAGCCGGCATTGTCGATCACTTCATCAAGGATGAACGGGCGACTGGTGCGCCGGCGGATCGACAGACATTCCTCATAGGTCATGCAGGGCTGCTCGATATAGACATCGAGATCAGCCACTGCCGCCACTACGCGGGCGGCTTCAGCGCGGTTCCAGCCGGTATTGGCGTCGGCCACCAGAATATCGCTGGGCGACAGGATAGCGCGACAGGCGTGGATGCGCTCGATATCCTCTTCGGCATTGCCGCCCACCTTGAGCTGGAACTTGGTATAGCCCTCGGCGCGATAGCCGGCGATCTTGGCCGCCATCTCCTCGGGCGATTGCTGGGAGATGGCTCGATAGAGCGCCACCTTCTCCTGCGCCGCGCCGCCGAGCAGGGTATAGACCGGCAGCCCGGTCAGCTTGCCCAGAATGTCCCAACAGGCAATGTCGATTGGCGCCTTGATGTAATTGTGCCCGCGCAGTACCGCATCCATATGCCGATTGATGCCATTGAGATTGGTCGGGTCCATGCCGATCAGCTTGGGGCCGATTTCGTGTAATCCGCTGCGCACGCCCAGCGCATAGGATGGCAGATAGGCCGAGCCCAGCGGGCAGCATTCGGCATAACCGGTAATGCCCGCATCGGTTTCAATCGCCACCACGGTGGTGTCGAACACATCGACAAAATTGCCATTGGACCAGCTATAGCGGCCTTCCTTGAGCGGCAGATCGACCTGCCAGGCAGTGATGGCGGTGATTTTCATGGCAGTGATGTCCTTGGGTTAGTTGACCAGAAAGCCGTGCTTGAACGGGTCGCGGTCATCGACAAAAATTGTGTTCAGGCCGGTCATCCGGGCCCAGCCGGCAATCGAGGGGACGATGGCAGGCAGCCCGCCCACGCTCAGCGTATCTTCGACGCGACCCTTGAAGATCGAGCCGATAATGCTCTCATGGATGAAGGCATCGCCCGCCTTGAGCTTGCCCTTGCCATACCATTGCGCCATGCGCGCCGAGGTGCCCGTGCCGCAGGGCGAGCGGTCGATGGCCTTGTCGCCATAAAACACCGCATTGCGCGCCGTCGATCCGTCGTGCTTGGGCGCGCCGGTCCACATCATGTGGCTCAACCCGTTGATCTCGGGCTTTTCGGGATGGATGAAGCTGTGTGCTTCGTTCAGTCGCTGCCGCAGCACCGGGCTCCAGCGAATGAAATCGGCCGCCGAGTACTGGTCCATGTCGGCGAAGTTTTCCTGCGGATCGATGATCGCATAGAAATTGCCGCCATAGGCCACGTCGACCTTCAGCATGCCCAGATCAGGGCATTCCACCTCAAGATCGGTCTTGTAGAGGAAGGAGGGCACATTGGTGATTTTGACCTCTTCGACGTAATCACCCAGCTGCCTATATTCGGCGACCACCAGCCCGGCGGGTACTTCAAGCCGCACAGTGCCGGGTGTCTTTGGGGTGATCAGCCCTTGTTCAATCGCCATGGTCACTGTGCCAATGGTGCCGTGTCCGCACATGGCCAGACACCCCGAGGTCTCGATGAACAGGATCGCCATGTCATTGGCCGGATCAGCGGGGGGATAGAGGATCGAGCCCGACATCACATCATGCCCGCGTGGCTCAAACATCAGCGCGGTGCGGATCCAGTCGTGGTGCGCCAGGAAATCGGCCCGCCGCTCCAGCATGGTGGTACCCTTGAGCAGCGGCCCGCCGCCGGCCACCAGTCGCACCGGATTGCCGCATGTGTGCCCATCTACGCAAAAGAAACTGTGTCGTGCCATGGCTGTTCTCGAATTAAAAACGGTCCGCCGCAAAGGGCGTGATGTCGATTGCCGGTGCCTTGTCGCTGATCAGATCCGCGATCAGCCGCGCTGTTGCTGCCGATTGCGTCAGGCCCAGATGCCCATGCCCGAAAGCATAGACGATATCAGGGCTTGCCGTTGAACGACCGATCACCGGCAGGCTGTCGGGCAGCGACGGCCGAAAGCCCATCCACTGCTTGCCGCCGTCGGTTTTCAGCCCCGGCATGAAGCTTGCGGCCTTTTTCAGCATCGCATCGGCCCGGGCATAATTGGGCGGCAATTCGAGCCCGCCCAGTTCCACCGCGCCACCAATGCGTATGCCATTATCCAGCGGCGTCACCACAAAGCCGTGCCCGCCAAAGATCAGCTGACGCTGCAAGGGGAAGGCATCGGCGGGCAGGGTGGTATTATAGCCCCGCTCGGTATCGAGCGGCACGCTGTCGCCCAATCCCGCAACCAGGTTTTTCGACCAGGCGCCACAGGCAATCACCACCTGCCTGGCCAGCATCGTCTCGCCATTGCCCAGCGCGACGATGATGCCATCATCGCCCGGCTTGACACTGCTGACAGTCTCGGTGAGCAGTGTGGCACCCTTGGCCAGCACAGCCGCGCCAAGCGCGCTGGCAAACTCATAGGGCTCGCTGACGGTTTGCCATTGCGGCACGAAGGTGCCGGCAACAAACCGCGCCGCCAGCCCCGTCTGCAATTCCGCCAGCCGCGCCCCGCGCACATGCTCAAAGCCGATCCCGTTTGCCTCGCGCACCGCCCAGCCCGACAGGCTGTCGCTGAATTCTGCTTCGCTCTCGTAAAGCTCCAGCGAGCCTTCCGAGCGCACCATATGCGCGGTGCCGGCCGCCTGCGTCAGGGCCGCCATCTCGCTGCGGGCCAGCTCCATCAGCGCAACCTGCGCGGCAATGCTGGCATCGCGCTTGTCGCGCCAGCCCGCGCGCCAGAAGCGCACCAGCCAGGGCATGATTTTGACGAAATAGGCGGGCGGAATGCTCAGGGGCCCCAGCGGGTCCATCAGCCAGCCGGGAACCTTTCCGATCATTCCCTTCGCCGCCATCGGCAGCACGTCGGAAAAGGCAAAGGCGGCCGCATTGCCGAAGCTTGTGCCCCGGGCAATGCCTGTCTTGTCGATCAAGGTCACACTGCGCCCCGCCTCTTGCAGGCGGAACGCAGCTGAAAGGCCGATAATACCGGCCCCGACAATGACGACATCAGCCTGGTTGGTTTTGACCATTTGGCTGTCTGCCGATCGGGCTAAAGCGCTGCCAGCGTGGGCCGCGTATCAATGGCGGTCTGGACGATCTTTTCGATCATCTTGCGCTCCTCGCCGATCAGCGGCAGGCGCGGTGCGCGTACCCATTCGGCGCCTTCGCCAGCCATCTGGTTGGCCAGCTTGATATACTGCACCAGCTTGACCTTGGTATCGAGATGCAGCACCGGCATGAACCAGCGATAGATCGCCAGGGCTTCCTCGACCCGACCGGCCTTGGCCAGCTTGTACATCTGCACGGCTTCATTGGGGAAGCTGTTGGTCATGCCCGACACCCAGCCAACCGCGCCGAACAGCACGTTTTCCAGCATCAGGTCGTCCACGCCACAGAACAGCTTGTAGCGATCGCCCAACACATTGATCATATCGGTGATGCGGCGGCTGTCATGGCTGGATTCCTTGACCGCCACGATGTTCTTCTGATCGTTCAGCCCGACGAAATCCTCGGGCAGCAGGTCGACCTTGTAGGCGACATGATTGTTGTAGATCATCATCGGCAGATCGACGGCCTGCGCCAGCTTCTTGAAATGCTCGACAGCTTCGCGCGCGTCCTGCTGATAGACCATGGTTGGCAGTGCCATGATGCCGTCAGCGCCGGCCTTCTTGAGGCGATTGGCGGTCTCGATAGCCAGATCAGTGGTGTATTCGGCAATGCCGGCAATCACCGGTGCGCGGCCATTGGATGCTTCCACGGCGGTGCGCACGACGAGTTCTTTTTCATCCAGCGACAGCGACGAGTTTTCGCCCAGCGTGCCCAGCATGATGAAGCCTTCGCAGCCCGCCTTGAGGCTGGATTCGACATGCTTTGCGGTCGAGGGCATATCCAGCGCCCCGTCCTGCTTCATTTCGGTCATCAGAGCGGGGATAACGCCTTGCCAATTCACAGTCATTTCAGTCTCACAGTCTAGAGGGATTGATTGAAGTTCTATTCGCCCAGATAGGCCTGGACGATGGATTTGTCGGCGCGCAGCGTGGCGGCCTCGCCCTGCATGCGGATATGCCCGCCCTCGAGCACATAGCCATAATCGGCCAGCTTGAGCGCCAGCCGCGCATTCTGTTCGACCAGCAGGATGGTGGTGCCGGCCTCGTGCAGCCGTTTGACGATCTGCATCGTCTCGATCACCAGCTTGGGGGCCAGACCCATCGACGGTTCGTCCAGCAGCAGCAGGCGCGGGCCGTGCATCAGCGCCCGGCCAATAGCCAGCATTTGCTGCTCGCCGCCCGAGAGCAGGGAGCCGTCGCCATGCTGGCGCTTTTCCAGCACGGGGAACAGGCCGAACACCTCTTTCATCCGCTTGGCGCGAAGGGCCGGGTCCTTGACGGTAAAGGCGCCCAGTTCGAGGTTTTCGCGCACGCTGAGCCCGCGCAGCACGTGGCGCCCTTCAGGCACATGCACCAGACCGCGCCGGGCGATCTCGTGAGCGGGTGTCTGGGTAATGTCTTCACCCTCAAACAGCACGCGGCCACCGGTTGCGCGCACAAGGCCCGAAATGGTCTTGAGCGTTGTGGTCTTGCCCGCGCCATTGGCGCCCAGCAGGGTCACCATGGCGCCGGTCTCGACCTTGAGATCAATGCCGTTCAGCGCCACGATCCGGCCATAGCCAGCGGTCACCCCTTCGAGCTGCAGGATGGTTTCAGCTGGGGTGCTCATAGCAGGTCCTCCCCGTCTTCCTGACCCAGATAGGCTTCGATCACCTTGGGGTTGGCCTGGACTTGCTTTGGTGTGCCTTCGGCAATCATCACGCCATGGTCGAGCACGTTGATGTGTTCGGAAATCTTCATCACCATGCCCGTGTCGTGTTCGATCAGCAGCACCGAGATATCGAGCTCATCGCGGATGCGCCCGATTAGCTCAAGCAGACCCTGCTTTTCGCCGGCATTGAGCCCCGCTGCGGGTTCATCCAGCAGCAGGAGCTTGGGCCGTGTCGCCAAGGCACGGGCAATTTCGACCCGGCGCTGATGGCCATAGGCCAGATTGGTGGCATCGCGATCCATCTCATCGGCAATGCCGACAAACTCCAGACACTCAATGGCGTGCGCGCGGATCATTGCTTCCTCGCGGCGCTGGCTGGGCAAGCCCAGAATGGCCGACAGGGCCCCCGCCTTGGAGCGGCAATGACTGCCACTCATCACGTTTTCCAGCACGGTCATCTGCTGGAACAGCCGCACATTCTGAAATGTGCGCGCGATCCCTGCCTGGGTGACCTTGTGGGGCTTGAGGTTCATCAGCTCATGGCCATCAACCTTGATCGAGCCCGACTGCGGTTTGTAAAAACCGGTAATGCAGTTGAACAGCGAGGTTTTGCCCGCGCCATTGGGGCCGATCAGGCTGGCGATCACGCCGCGCCCGACAGTGAAGTCGACATTGTCCAGCACGGTATTGCCAGCAAAGCTGAGATTGACGCCGGCCAGTTCGAGGAGGGGATTACTCATGATTATTTCCCCCTCACAGGCCAGATGCCACTGGGTCGGAACAGCATGACCAGCAGCAGACCCACAGCGAACAGCAACAGGCGGAATTCGCCCATGTCGCGCAGCAGTTCAGGCGCCAGCACTACGATGAAGGCACCCAGAATCACGCCCGGGATCTTGCCCATACCGCCAAGGATCACGGCCATCAGGATCAGCACCGATTGCTGGAACGAGAAGCTTTCCGGCGAAATGGCGCCCAGATTGACCGCAAAGAACGCTCCGGCAATGGCGCCAAAAATTGCGCCGATGACATAGGCGGCCAGTTTGACGCGCACCGTGTCGATGCCCATCGCTTCGGCGGCATCTTCGTCGTGTCGCACATAGAGCCAGGCCCGTCCCAGTCGCGAATTCTGCAAGCGTACGCTGACGATCACAGCCAGGATCGCGAGCACCACGAACACATAGTAGAATTCAAACGGGGTATTGATGTGCCAGCCGAACAGCCACGGCTGCTGGATGCCCGAAATGCCGCTGGCGCCGCCGGTGATGTCGAGATTGCGTGCGGTAAAGCGCACGATCTCGCCAAAGCCCAGCGTCACAATGGCCAGATAATCAGAGCGCAGGCGCAGTGTAGGGGTGCCGATGACAACCCCGGCTACCACGGCCGCGCCGACGGCAACGGGCAGGGTGACCCAGAAGTTGAGCCCGAATGTGTGGGTCAGGATACCCACTGTATAGGCACCCACCGCAAAGAAGGCGGCGTAGCCCAGATCGAGCAGGCCGGCATAGCCCACCACCACGTTGAGCCCCAGCGCCAGCACCACATAGAGCAATGCATTGGTCAGGATCACGGTGGCATAGGGCCCAAGCGAAATGGGCGCGATCAGCAGCAGCGCGATGATCACCGCAAAGGCTGTGTAGCGTTTCCAGGGTTCGTTGAACTGGGCGATGATGTTGTTGAAAGCGTTTGAGCGGGGCTGGGCCATGTTACATGCGCTCCTGCTCTGACTTGCCCAACAGGCCGGTCGGCTTGAGGACCAGCACCAGGATCAGCACGGAGAACGAGAACACGTCCTTCCACTCGCTGCCAATGCCGGGGATCTGTGTGCCAAAGGCTTCCAGCAGGCCCAGGATCAACCCGCCCAGCATGGCGCCGGGGATCGAGCCAATGCCGCCGATCACCGCTGCGGTGAACGCCTTGATGCCGATCAGAAAGCCCATGAAATACCAGACCGAGCCGTAATAGGCCCCGGCCATTGTGCCTGCCGCAGCGGCCAGTGCCGAGCCGACAAAGAATGTCACCGCTATCACTGCGGTGACATTGATCCCCATCAGGCGGCACATGTCCTTGTCGATTGAAATGGCGCGCATGGCGCGGCCGTACTGGGTGCGCGAGACGAAAAGTTCGAGCCCGATCATCAGCGCCGCAGCAGTGCCTACCAGGATCATCTGGTTATGGCTGATGAACAGCAGGCCCAGATTGATACCGCCAAAGCCCAGATCAGCGCCCATGGGCTGATACTGGCCATGGGTCAGGGTCAGCACGCCGTTCTGCAACACCAGCGACACGGCCAGTGCCGTGATCAGGATCGAGAGCCGGGGGGCATTGAGCATGGGTTGGTAGGCAACCCGCTGGATCACCACGCCCAGAAAGCCCACCGCGATCATCGCCACGACCATAGAGATCGCAACGCCTGTCCAGCCGGGCCCGACAATGGGCGCGATTACCGAAAGAATAAGAAAGCCGACAAAGCCGCCGACCATGTAAATATCGCCATGGGCGAAATTGAGCAGCTTCACCACACCAAAGATCATGGTGTAGCCCAGCGCCACCAGCGCATAGAATGAGCCGAGAACCAGCCCGTTCACCAGCTGCTGCAAAAAGATATCAAGGACCGACATTCACAAGCTCCCCACCTGACCCCGATTGTGATTGACCCCGCCGCTCTGGTGAGCGGCGGGGCCTGTAATCGGTCGCCTATTCAGCCAGGGTCCAGGCACCGCCCTTACCCTGCAGCACCACGAAGTTGGAGCGTGCCAGGGTGTTTTCAGGGGTGAAGGTGATCTGGCCGGCAATGCCGGTGTAATCCGACGCGGCGAGCGCGGCGTTGATCGCTTCGGCATCGGTGCTGCCAGCAGTCTCGATTGCCTTGGCCAGCAGGTGCATGCCGTCATAGGCCAGCGGGGCATAGGGGCCGGGAGCCGAGCCATTGGCTTCGGTATAGTCGGCGATGAAGGCTTTTGCTTCTGGCAGGAATTCGGCGGTCGGGTTGGAGAAGCCGACCACGCCATCAGCGGCCGAGCCGGCAATGTTGAACAGCTCGGGCGAGTTTGAACCATCGCCCACGGCGATCTTGCCCTGATAGCCGGCCTGACGCAGCTGACGGATCAGCAGGCCACCATCGGCGTAATAGGCGGTCCAGAACACGGCATCGGGATTGGCCGAACGAATGGCGGTCACGATGGCCGAATAGTCCTGCTCGCCTTTATTGGCGACTTCAAACGCGGGCACGGTATTGCCGGCTTCTTCCCAGTTCTTCTTGGTCAGATCGGCTAGGTCCTGCGAATAGGCATCGCCCTGGTTCACGATGGCCAGCGAGCTCACGCCATTGGCCGTGAAATATTCGATGGCCTTGGCCACCTGATCATTGCCGGTCGAGTTGATCATGAAGGCATTGCCGGGATTGGCGGGGATCAGCTTGGTCGAGTTCGCAGCTGCGATCACGAATGGGATGTTCGCATCGCCAAAAATCTTCAGGGTCGGAACAGTCGCGCCCGAGCAGTAGCCACCGACAATGCCGGTCACGTCGGACGAAGCCAGCTTGCTGGCAGCGTTGACGGCCTGCTGTGGGTCGCAGCCATCATCACCAACAACCGAGCTGAGCTGTTCGCCCAGCACACCGCCGGCAGCATTGATTTCGGCGATCGCCAGATCAACCGCATTGGCCATGTCCTGGCCATAGGTTGCTTCCGATCCGGTGGTGGGCACCAGAATGCCGATCTTCATTTCCGCGTAGGCGGGCGCAGCGAACGCCATGGCAATCGCGGTGGTCGCAAGAAGTGCAGTGATTTTCATATTAAAGGCTCCTCAACCCTGTTTTCGACCCTGGCTTCGTTCCCCTCACCAAGGCTTCTGAAACCAAGATTTGCACGATTGTATCCAATATACAACATGCTATGTTGGTGGTCCCACGAAGTGATTGTGGTTGGCAAAAAGCACAGGTAAAAGCCGGGCATTGCCAATCTTGGAGGAAGTGGATTGATCGACCAGCTCAGCGCGCGAGCATCTAATCTTGGAGCCGGGGCGTCCTCATCGGACGTCATTCACGACGCCCTGCGCGCGGCGATCATTCGCGGTGAGCTCGAGGAGGGCCAGACCCTCCGCCAGGACGCCATCGCCAAGATGTTCAATGTCAGCCGCATCCCGGTGCGCGAGGCGCTCAAGCAGCTCGAAGCCAGCGGGCTGGTGACCTCTGTGCGCTATAAGGGCGTCGTGGTCAGCCGCATATCGAGCGACGAGATTCGCGAGATTTTCGATTTCCGCGCCACGGTCGAACCCAAGTTGATTGCCCATTCCGTACCCCGCATGAGCCAGCAGGCCATCGAGCACGCGCAGGATCTGTGCAACTCATTTGAGCAGGAAACCGATGGCGTGCGCTGGGGCGACCTCAATCGCCAGTTCCATTCCTCGCTCTATGTCGACGCCAATCTGCCCTATTATTTCGCGGCAGCCGAAGCCGCCAATGATCGCATCGAACGCTATATCCGCGCCCAGCTCAGCCTCGCCCACGGCCGCGAACGCGCCATTGAAGAGCATCAGCAGATCATCGATGCCTGTCGTGCCGGCGATGCCGAACGCGCCGCCGATCTGACACGCCAGCACATCGTCAATGCCTCGCTGTCCCTCACCCGTGTCATTGAAGAACAGGTCCAGCAGCGCGACTGATCGCGGCGCATGCGCTCGTGACTGTTACCCTTGGTCCGTAAAATGTCCGGCATTGGGCTAACCCGCTCATCACCCCGCCATGGCAGTGTCGCCATTGCCACCATACCCATATTGCGGGACGGTGCGCATAACAGGACAGTGCAGTCGGGGGACTATTTGCATGACCAAGACACGTTTTTCTGCGTTTCTGACCGCGGTCAGCCTTGGCACCGTTTTCGCCATCGCGCCGGTCCAGGCCCAGCCCGCCAATCTCGATATCGGGCCCGCGCCCTCCATGGATGTCAGCAAGCTCGCTCCCGGCGGGGTCGAACTGGCGCTTGAGCAGCTTGATGACACGGTGCACACCATTATGGAGCGCAGCGGCGTTCCAGGCGTTGCCGTTGCGGTGGTGCAGGGTGGGCAGACTGTGTTTGCCAGGGGCTATGGCGTCAGGAAACGCGGCGCCGATGATCCCGTCACGTCCCAGACGGTCTTCCAGATTGCCTCGGTGTCAAAACCGCTCGCCGCCACCGTGGCGGCGATTGCCGTTACCGAGGGGCTGATCACCTGGGATGATCGGGTAACCAGCTATCTGCCCGATTTCCGTCTCGGCGACGAATGGGTCAGTGCCAATCTCACCATCGGGGATCTCTATGCCCATCGCTCCGGCCTGCCGCTGGGCGCGGGCGATGACCTCGAAGATCTCGGTTTCAGCCGGGCCGATGTGATGGCGCGTCTGCGCTACCAGCCGCTCGATACCTTCCGCACATCCTACAACTACGCCAATTTCGGCATCACCAGCGCCGCCCAGGCCGTGGCTATGGCCACGGGCAAGAGCTGGGAGGACCTGTCGGCCAAGTCGCTCTACGCGCCCTTGGGGATGGATCACACCAGTTCGCGCTATGCCGATTTTCAGGCAGAACCTGATCGCGCCAGCCTGCACGCGCTTGTCGATGGCACGCTGCAACCGCTCTATGAGCGCAATGGCGACGCCCAATCGCCCGCTGGTGGCGTCTCATCCAATGTCATTGACCTGGCTGAATGGCTCAAGGTGCTGCTGGCCGATGGCGTCCATGATGAGCGTCAGCTCATCGACCCCGCCGCGCTCCAGGCCGCGCTCAGCCCGCAGTCTTTCAGCTCGCCCGGCCACGTGCCCAGCGCGCGCCCTGGCTTTTATGGCTATGGCTTCAATGTCGGTGTGGGCGCCGACGGGCGCACCACTTTCGGGCATTCCGGTGCCTTCACGCTGGGCGCGGCCACCCGCATCCAGTTTGTGCCATCTGCCGATCTGGGCATTATCGTGCTGACCAATGCCGGTCCGCTCGGTGCCCCCGAAGCGATTGCCAACATCTTCCTCGACACCGCGCAGTTCGGCGCCCCCACCCGCGACTGGTATGCGGGCTTTCATGCGCTGATGGCGGGCTTCTACGATCCTGTCGGCGATCTCGTTGACAGCAGCCTGCCTGACGAGCCCAAGCCGTACCAGGCGCTTGAGAACTATGTCGGCACCTACCAGAATGATTATTTCGGTCCTCTCGATATCGTTCTGGATGATGGCGCCCTGGTCGCCCAGCTTGGCCCGCGTGGTGACAGCTTCCCGCTCACCCATTGGGATGGCGATGTCTTTGCTGTCGAACCGCACAATGAGAATGCCCCGACCGGTTCACGGTCCTCTGTCAGCTTCGATCTGGCTACGGGCAGCGTCAATATCGACTATCTGGACGGCAACGGTCTGGCCACCTGGCAGCGCTAGCGGGGGAACCGCAATCCACTGTGCACCGTTGTCGGCTCTGCCCCTGTTCTGAACCGGGGCCGATGCCGCAATCGTGCCATAGTTGGAACGATCAGCGGCCACATGCATTCGGGTAGAGACACACCCGGAGGCGTCCCATGATATTTTCCCGCATTCTTGCCATTCTGTTTGCCCTGAGCGGGCTGTTTCTGGGAGGCGGTGGTATCTGGCTTGCGGCGCTGGGGGGCAGCTGGTTCTACCTGCTGCTCGGCGCAGCCCTGCTGATCACCGCCATCATGGTCTGGCAGCGCGATCGCCGTGCGCTCTGGCTGCATGCCGGCACCATTATCGTGGCCATGGCATGGGCGGTCTGGGAAGTCGGTTTTGACTGGTGGCAGCTGGCCCCCCGCGGCGACTGGCTGGTCATTCTGGGCATTCTGCTGGTGCTGCCCTGGAGCGTGCGCAGCCTCAATCGCTATTCGGCGTCCGGCGGCTGGCCTGCCCTTGCCGTCGCACTGGTGCTCAGCGTCATCGTGGCAGGCATCGCCATGTTCACGCCCACCCATGATCTGGAAGGCACACTGCCCGAATCCAGCATGACCGCCGAGGCGGCACTTTCTGACCCGGCCGTGCCCGATGGGGAATGGCATTCCTATGGCCGCGATACCTATGGCCAGCGCTATTCTCCGCTTGAGCAGATCACCCCCGATAATGTGCAAAACCTTGAAGTCGCCTGGACCTTCAATACCGGTGATGTGCGCGGCGAAAGCGATCCCGGCGAAACCACCTATGAGGTAACCCCGCTCAAGGTTGGTGGCAGTCTCTATCTGTGCACGCCGCATAATCTGATCATCGCGCTCGATGCCGAAACCGGCGCCGAACGCTGGACCTTCAATCCCCATCTTGATCAGCCACCGCGCAATCAGACCCAGCATTTGACCTGCCGCGGCGTGTCCTATGATGCCCCCTCCGCGGGCGGTCCTGTGGGCGATTGTGCAGCCCGCATCTTCGCGCCGACCGCTGACGCACGCCTGATCTCGATCAGTGCTGAAACCGGCGAAATCTGCCCCGGTTTTGGTGGCGCTGATGGCACTGTCGATCTGTGGCAGAACATGCCCAACGTCACGGCCGGTTCGTACTACTCCACCTCCCCGCCAGTCATTACCGACCGCGTCGTGGTTGTCGGCGGTGCGGTCAATGACAACGTCTCGACCAATGAGACCTCGGGCGTCATCCGGGCTTTTGACAAGTTCACCGGCGAGCTGGTCTGGAACTGGGATTCGCTGAACCCCGAGCAGACCGAACCATTGGCTGACGGCCAGACCTATTCGGTCAACTCGCCCAATAGCTGGAGTGTCTCGAGCTATGACCCTGAACTCGATCTGATCTACATCCCCATGGGCAATCAGTCCCCTGATCAGTTCGGTGGCAATCGCAGCGAGGAAGCCGAAACCTATTCCTCCGCCGTCGTTGCGCTCAATGCCGATACTGGGCAGGTCGACTGGGTGTTCCAGGGCGTGCACCATGACATCTGGGACATGGACATGCCGGCCCAGCCAAGTCTGGTTGACCTCGATATCGGTGGCGAAACCGTGCCCGCCGTAGTGGTCCCCACCAAGCAGGGCGAAATCTTCGTACTCAATCGCGAAACCGGCGAGCCTATCCTGCCGGTCAACGAAGTACCCGCACCCCAGGGTGCTGTGGCCGGTGACTTTACCGCGCCAACCCAGCCACTCTCGGCCCTCTCGTTCAATCCTGAACCGCTGACCGAAGCATCGATGTGGGGCATGACACCCTTTGACCAGCTGGCCTGCCGCATCCAGTTCCAGTCGCTGCGCTATGAGGGGCGTTACACCCCGCCTTCCGAGCAGGGCTCGATTGTCTATCCCGGCAATTTCGGCACGCTCAACTGGGGGGCTGTGGCCGTTGATCCTGTCCGTCAGGCTGTCTTCGCCATGCCTGTCTATCTGGCCTTCACCTCCAAGCTCATTCCGCGCGACAATCCCGAAGAGCGCGTCGTGACCGATGAAGGTGCCCCGCCATTCAACGAAAACTATGGCGCACCCTATGCTGCCGAGATGGGCCCTTTGCTCAGCCCGGTTGGTCTGCCCTGCCAGTCGCCACCTTGGGGCTATGTGGCCGGCGCCGACCTGCGCACCGGTGAGATTGTCTATCGCCACGTCAACGGCACCATTCAGGATCTCTCGCCTGTGCCGCTGCCGATCAAGATGGGCGTCCCCGGCATTGGTGGTCCGATCATCACCCGCGGTGGGGTGGCCTTCCTCTCCGGCTCGCTCGACTATTATGTGCGCGCCTATGACGTGAACAACGGCAACCAGCTCTGGGAGAGCCGTCTGCCAGCCGGTGGTCAGGCCACGCCCATGAGCTACTGGTCCGAAGACAGCCAGCGCCAGTTCGTGGTGGTTGTCGCCGGCGGCCACGGGTCGACCGGCACCAAGGCTGGCGATTCCATCATCGCCTACGCGTTGCCCCAATAGGCCGTTCGCATGCTTAGATAGAGGGCCGGGCAACCAAGTGTTGCCCGGCCCTTTGCGCGTGCCGGCAATAGTGCCAAGCTGGCGCTCTCAACCGTACCGACCAAGCGAGCCACGATGCCCAGCCTGTCCCTGTTCGATATGATCGCTGTCCTGCTGGTTCTCACCGCCGCCTTTGGCTGGATCAACCACGTCGTGCTCAAACTGCCCCAGACCATCGGTCTGCTAGTGATGGCCCTTGCCGCCTCGCTGGTGCTGATCGGTGTCGAACTCGCCTTCCCGCAGTTCGTGATCTACGAGGACGCCGTTGCGCTGCTGAACCAGGTCGATTTCCAGTCGACCGTGCTCGACGGCATGCTGGCCTTCCTGCTGTTTGCCGGGGCGCTGCATGTCGATTTCAACGCCATGCGCTCGCGCCTTTTGACCATTTCCATCATGGCCACCTTTGGCGTGCTGATCTCGACCGCGCTGATCGGTACCGGGTTCTGGCTGCTGGCCAATCTGTTTGGCGTTGCCATCCCCTTTGTCTGGGCCCTGGTCTTTGGTGCCCTGATCAGTCCCACTGATCCGGTGGCCGTGCTGTCCACGCTCAAACAGGTCAAGGTGCCGCAGGCGCTGGAGAGCACCATGACCGGGGAATCCCTGTTCAATGATGGCGTTGGGGTTGTGCTGTTCACCGTCGTGCTGGCCGCGGCCACCACCATGGGCGGCGAGGGCCTTGATGCTTTCCACATCGGTGAGTTGTTTCTGGTCGAGGCCGTCGGCGGTGGGTTGCTGGGCTGGGTCACCGGCTATCTGGCCTATCGCGCCATGCGGGCCATTGACGATTATCCGGTCGAGGTGCTGATCTCACTGGCGCTGGTGACCGGTCTGTATGCGGTGGCCAGCAAGCTGCACATGAGCGGACCGATTGCGGTGGTGGTTGCCGGCCTGCTGGTTGGTCATCGCGGCCCCCTCGACGCCTTCAGTGATGTCACCCAGCGCTTCCTGTTTGGCTTCTGGACCATGATCGATGAAATCCTCAATTCCGTGCTGTTCCTGCTGATCGGGCTCGAGGTGCTGGTGCTGCGCTTTGATCTTTCCTTCATCGCGCTGGCAATTGCCTCGATCCCGCTGGCGCTGCTGGCGCGCTTTTTCGCGGTAGGGCTGCCCGTCAGCCTGATCCGTCGCCGCACGGAAGTCATGTCAGGCACAGTGCGCGTGCTGACCTGGGGTGGTTTGCGCGGCGGTATTTCGGTGGCGCTGGCGCTTTCGCTGCCGGAGTCCGACATCAAGACCGTAATCCTGGCGGCCACCTATGCCGTGGTGGTGTTCACCATCATCATTCAGGGTCTCACCCTGGCAGGACTGGTCAAGCGCGTCGTCGATTGAAAAACCCGCAGGGCGTTGGCCCTGCGGGTCGGTATTGGTGGCTAGGCTGCAGCAACCGGTGGTTTGTTGATCGCCTGCATTGCCTGATGCTGGCTCAGATGCACGCCACCGGACAGATGCGCCAGAAACTCGGTGCCTGCCAGCCGGTCCATCACCGGTCCCTTGACCTCCGACAGGTGCAAGCGCACCCCCAGATCCTTGAGCTGGTGCTCAATGGCCTCAAGGCTTTCGAGCGCCGACATGTCGATGGCATTCACCGCCGAACACATCAGCACCACATCCTTGAGCTCGGGCCGTCCCGCAACCTGGTCATAGACCAGATCCTCGAGATAGCGCGCATTGGCAAAATAGAGGCTCTCATCGACCCGGATCGACAGCACGCTGGGGGTGGTCTCGACATTGTGGCGCTTGACGTTGCGGAAGTGCTCTGTGCCCGGAACCTGCCCCACCACGGCCGCATGCGGCTGCGATGAGCGATAAAGGAAAATCAGGATCGACGCGCCCACGCCCAGCGAAATGCCGACTTCGACACCCATCAGCAGCGTGCCCAGCAGGGTGATGGCCACGGCGGCAAAGTCAGCCTTGGAGTAGGTCCAGGCACGCTTGAGGATCGAGAAATCCACCAGTGTCAGCACGGCCACGATGATCGTTGCCGCCAGCGTTGCCTTGGGCAGGATGGCCAGGAACGGGGTCAGCAGCAGGGTTGCCCCGGCAATGCCGATGGCGGTGAAGGCACCAGCCGCTGGCGTAGCGGCGCCGGCATCGAAATTGACCACCGAGCGGGCAAAGCCGCCCGTCACCGGATAGCCGCCACCGACGGCTGCCGCGATATTGGCGGCACCCAGCCCGATCAGTTCCTGATTGGGATTGATGCGCTCACGCCGCTTGGCCGCCAGCGTCTGCGCCACCGAGATCGATTCCACAAAACCCACGATCGAGATGATCAGCGCGGGCAGCAACAGCGCCTGAATGGTGTCCAGATTGAAATTGGGCAGCGACAGCATGGGCAGGCCCTGTGGCACATCGCCAACCAGCGAGACGCCCTTGGCACCCAGATCACCCAGCACCGACCAGGCCATGGTCAGAAACACCACCAGCACCGGGCCAGCCCGCGTGATGATGGTCACCGCGCCCTTGGGCAGGCCGAAACGGATCAGCCAGTTTTTGAGATCCATGCGGATCCACAGCAGCAGCGCCAGCGACACCGCACCCACAGCCAGCGTGTACCAGTTGATGGTGCCGATATTGTGCACGATCGACATCACCAGATCGGGCAGGGCATGGCCCTCGGTCTTGATCCCGAGCATGCCGCCAACCTGGCTGGTCGCAATGATCAGCCCGGACGCGGTGATGAAGCCCGAAATCACCGGATGGGACAGGAAATTGGCGATGAAACCGAGACGGAACAGCCCCAGCGCCGCCAGGATAATGCCCGACATCGCCGCCAGCAGAATGGCGGCACTGGCATAGTCCACCGTGCCTTCCGCGGCGATGCTGCCAACCGCCGAAGCGGTCATCAGCGACACCACGGCCACGGGGCCGACAGCCAGCGCCGTCGACGTGCCGAAAATGGCATAGGCCACCAGCGGCAGCACCGAAGCGTAAAGACCCACTTCCGGCGGCAGCCCAGCCAGCAGGGCATAGGCCAGCGATTGCGGGATCAGCATGATCGTCACGATCACCGCCGCGATCAGATCACTGGTCAGGGTCGCCTGATTATAGCGGCTGCCCCAGTCCAGAATGGGAAGATAGGTCTTGAGCTTCATGGGATCTTACTTGGACAGAGTTGCGTAGAGGCTGCCGGCGCGCATGCCCGAGCGGCAATAGCCCAGCATTGGCTTGGGCAGGTTGGCCCAGGCGTCGTGGAAACGGATGATCTGGCCTTCGCCCAGCGGCCCGGAAACCGGGATGTGGACGATCTTCAGGCCTGCCGCTTCGGCGACCCGCGCGACATCGTCATAGGCAGGCTGGCCGCCTTCTTCATTGTCGGGACGGGCGCATATGATCGACTTGTAGCCGGCATCGACCACGGCCTTGACCTGATCGGGAGTGATCTGGCCGGTTGTGGCGAAGTCAGGGCTGATTTTGGTGACGTTCATGGTTTTCTCTTTCGGGTTTGAACTGCTGAAGGGCCACATGGCTCACAGCCCGTTCACGGGAACTTTGAGGTAGCTTTTGCCATCCTCATCCTTGGGCGGCAGCTTGCCACCGCGCATGTTGATCTGCAGCGACGGGATGATCAGCTTGGGCATGGCCAGCGTCGCATCGCGCGCTTCACGCATCGCCACGAAGCTGTCCTCGTCAGTGCCCTTGCCGACATGGATATTGTGCTCGATCTCGTCTGCCACCGTGGTCTCCCACTGGATGTCGCGGCCGTTCGGGCCGTAATCGTGACACATGAACAGCCGGGTCTCGCCGGGCAGGGCCAGCACGCGCTGGATCGACTGATACAGCGTGCGCGCATCACCGCCGGGGAAGTCGGCACGGGCCGAGCCGCCATCGGGCATGAACAGGGTGTCACCGACGAAGGCGGCGTCGCCCACCACATGCGTCATGCAGGCCGGGGTATGGCCTGGCGTGTGCATCACCCGCACCGTCAGCCCGCCGATCTTGTAGCTGTCGCCATCGGTGAAGAGCCGGTCGAACTGGCTGCCATCGCGCTGGAATTCGGTGCCTTCATTGAAGACCTTGCCGAAGGTTTCCTGCACGATCTTGATGTTCTCGCCAATGCCCAGCTTGCCACCCAGCTTGCCCTGGATATAGGGCGCGGCCGACAGGTGATCGGCATGCACATGGGTTTCGATCAGCCACTGCAGATCGAGCTTGTTATCCTCGATATAGGCGATGATCTTGTCGGCGCCGTCATAGGTGATGCGGCCGGCCGCGTAGTCGATATCCATCACTGAATCGACCACCGCACAGGCGTTCGAGTCGGGATCCTTGACCACATAGCTGATGGTGTTGGTCGGCGCATCAAAGAACGCCACCACTTCAGGATGCACATCGAGTTCGGGGGTGAATGGAATGGACGTCATGGTCATATCCTCTTCTTGGTCATCAGGCGGTTTGTGTTGTCCGGGCCTGCAGGGCCACACGGACGGTACGGGCGGCGGCAATGCCGGTGAGCATGGCGCCAACGAAAATCCAGGCCGAGCTTTCACCAAGGCCGAGCGCCGGAATGGCGCCGCCCGGGCAGAAACCGGCAATGCCCCAGCCAATGCCGAAAATGGCTGAGCCTGCCAGCAATTGGGTGTCCAGCTTGCGATTGGTTGGCAGGTGGAAGCGCGCTTCAAGCACCGGCTTGTCGCGCTTGAGCACGAAGAAATAGCCAATCGCAGTCACCACCAGGGCACCACCCATGACAAACGCCAGTGAGGGGTCCCAGGTGCCAGCCAGGTCGAAAAAATTCAGCACCTTGGCCGGATTGGCCATGCCGGAGATGGCAATGCCGGTGCCAAAGATCAGGCCGATCAGGCCCGCAAGCAGAGTGCGGCGCATCAGGAGCCTCCCAGCACGTGACGAATGACAAAAACGGTAATGATGGCGGTCGCCATGAAGGTGGCGGTGGCCGCAATCGAGCGTGGGGACAAACGCGCCATGCCGCACACGCCGTGCCCTGACGTGCAGCCTGAGCCCAGATAGGCACCAACGCCAACAATCAATCCGCCAATCACCAGCCAGGGGGTGGGGACGGGGTTTACGAAGCCGACGCTGGCTTCAGAGAACGACACCAGAATGGCAGGGGCGATGATCGCGCCAGCCAGAAAGGCAGCACGCCAGCCCCAGTCGCTCGCCAGGGGCGGCACCAGGCCTGTCAGGATGCCGGTCATGCCGGCGATGCGGCCGTGAAAGGCCATCAGCAATACGGTAGCAAGACCGATCAACGCGCCACCGGACAGCGACGCGAGAGGGGTGAATTCCGTCATTTATGAATAACTCTGCACATTGATTTATAGGGGGATTGAGTGCTAGGTCTCGATCTGCATATATGTTTATTAGAACATTCTAATAAGGTCAAGATGGAAATCGCAAAACTGGAAGCCAATGCCGAGCAGGCCTCGCGCCTGCTCACGGCCATGGCCAACGCCAAGCGCCTCCGGATTCTATGCTGTCTTCTCGACGGCGAGATGAATGTGGGTGATCTTGAAGAGCGCGTGGGTCTGGCCCAGTCCCCGCTCAGCCAGCACCTGTCCAAGCTGCGCGCCTGGGACTTCGTCAAAACGCGGCGCGACGGCCAGCAGGTCTATTATTCCATCGCCTCAGATGAGGTGAGCAAGATCCTGACGACGCTGTACGACATCTACTGCGACTGACAGGCAAAACGCATGGACCGGCGACATCGCCGCCGGCCCCGTATGACTATTCTCGCAACCGGTTCAACGTGCGTCGGCGCGGCTTGACCATTTTACTTCCGGCGCCCAGGGAAAGTCGGTATCGAACGGATATTGCGGCACGCTCTTGTGCTGGCGCTCCAGCCGCTCGACAAACTGATCCACCACGCCGGGCGACAGCGCCATCAGGCTCGGATTGGCGATCGGCCCCAGATCGGGTGACAGATAGCCTGACTTGACCACCACAATCTTGGCCGTGTGCGGATCAAGACCCAGCCGGGTGAAGTCTTCTATATTGTGGAATGGCCGCCGCCGCGCGGTCAGCACCAGATCAATCCCGCCAATGCGCACCACCGCTTCACGCAGATGGGGCTGCGCGGTTTCAAGCAGGAATACCACCTCTGCTCTCGCCTCCACCATGGTGCTTGAGGGGTCAAGGCTGGCGCCGATCGTGATCGCAATGGTGGCGCCCACGCCGGCTGCATAAGCTGCGTCGGTGGCGGGTTTGTCGGCAATACCGGCAAACACCACGCCCTGCGCATCATTGGCCATCAGTTCGGCCAGCACCTCTGCCCGGTCACCCACGCCCCCGCCGGTTGGATTGTCACCGGACTCGGCCAGAACCACCGGGCTGGTTGTAGCTTCCAGTGCCCAGTCGACACAGGCCTCAATGCTGCCCGTGGTGGTGCCAAACACGAACTGTTCGCGAATATCCCAATAGTTCTGCGCCAGCGCCCGCGCTGCCGCAGTCATTGCCAGCCGGTCAGTGCCCGTGACCACCGCACATGCGGTGGCGCGGGGTTCGTCTGCCCACACATAACCCACCTGAAACGAGGCATCCCAAATTCCCGTCGGATCCTCTGTGGCCTGCAGCTGGGTGTAAAAGCTCCGCGCCGGCTCGTCCTGGGTCGAGGTGCGCTCGCCGGGCAACAGCACCGGCACGGGCGCCCAGGCCACAACGGGTCGCTGGCCCGAGCGCAAGGCGCGCACCAGCATGGTCACCGCGCGCCGCATGGTGTCCGCCACATCGATATGGGGCGCCGTGCGATAGGTCGAAAAGATGTCGAGCCCGTCGATGATCTTCTGGCTGACATTGCCATGCAGGTCGTAGCTCGCAGCGATCAGCACATCAGGACCGACCAGTGCGCGCACCGCACTGATGAAGTCGCCTTCGGCGTCGTGAATACCCTCGACAAACATCGCGCCATGCATGGCCAGATAAACCCCGTCAACGGGCATGGCCTCTTTGATGCCTTCGAGGATTTCGGCCTTCCAGCGCGCATAGAGCGCCCCTTCCACCGGCCCGCCTGCAATGGCGCGCGCATGCAGCACGGTGATGAACTCGGCCGGGAAATGCGTCAGGAAATCGAAATAGCCGTCCTTGAGCATGGATGGCCCGCGCAGCACCCGGAAATCGGCCTCGCGCGCCAGCACGGGGTTATAGGTGCTGCACTCGGTGTGCAGGCCAGCAACAGCAATACGCATCAAAGCACTCCAGCAATATCGGCTTCAGGATTATGATTGGTCTTGGCGGGTTTCTTGGTTGCCAGCCTTCCGGTCAGCATCAGGCTCACCAGCAGCGCAGGTACCACACAGGCAACCCCCAGCCGGATATCGGCATGTTCGGCGACAAAGCCGATCACCGGCGGGCCCACCAGAAAGCCCAGCAGTGCCACAAAACTCAAAATCGCGACATTGGCCGATGCGGCCCGATCAGTCAGCCCGGCGGCAGCCGTCACCGCCAGCGGAAAGCCCACCGAAACGCCCAGGCCGATTACGCCAAACCCGATCAGCGCCAGCGCTGTGTTGGGTGTGACAAACAGGATCGCGGCGCCAGTCAGTGCCAGCACGCCGCAAATGCGCGCCGTGGTCACCGCACCAAAGCGGCGCTTGAGCGTGTCGCCGCCAAATCGGCCCGCCGCAACCATCAGGGCGAATACCGAATAGCCCAGCCCCATCGTGCCCGCTTCGGCGCCCAGTGCATCGCGCAGGAAGATCGCGGACCAATCCGCCATCGCGCCCTCGGTCATGGTGATGCCAAACACAAAAAAGCAGATCCCCAGCAGGGCCCAGCTGGGCAATGCCCAGGCCGATCGTTTGCCCTCACCGCTCTCGCTGCTCTCGGCATATACCGGCAGGGCCAGCGCCACCACGATCGACAGCGGCAGAACCAGCGTTGACACCAGCGCGATGGCCCAGCGCGCTTCCAGTCCCAGCGCCGCCAATGCTGAGCCGATCAGGCTCCCCGCCATGATACCGACAGACCAGAAGCCGTGCGAGGTGGTCATGATCATCGACCCCGTGGCCTTTTCCACGGCGTCGGCCTGCACGTTCAGCCCCAGTTCAACAAACGACATCGACGAGCCGATCAGCATCAGCGCCACAAACAGCAGCGTGGCGTCACTGGCAAAAGCGGGCAGAACCATCGCCATCGAATACAGCACGAACCCCACAAGGATCGCCGCGCGTGCCCCGATCCGCCCCACCAGCGGTCCGGCAAAGGGCAGGGTGAGCAGTGTACCGCAGGGCAGTCCCAGCAGAGCTACCGCCAGCCCGGCGGGCCCCAGCCCCAAAGCCGTCTGCACTTCGGGAATGCGCACCAGCCAGGAGCCGAATGCGATCGGCTGCAGAAAGAACACCAGCATGGTCAGGCGCTGTGCGGTAAGGAAGGACATGGTCGTTGAACTCGATGCGAAAACAGTCGCTGGACGGATTCCCTCCCCTTGATGGGAAGGGCCGGGGTGGGTGGGCCTCAGGGATAGTGCCTGAATAACTCCACCCTCATTTCCTCCCCGCATGGGATGCAAGCAGACAGCGCTACCCTGCCTTGCCCATGGGATAAGGCAGGTAGCCAGTGAAGCCGGTCAGCTTCCACTGCCCGTCCACCTTGCGGCAGAAATACAGGGTCTGCCAGTTCAGCACGTCCTTGCCGCCATCGCTCAGCGCGATTTCGCCGTCGAACTTCTTGTGCGCAATGGCAATGTCGCCGCTGATCTCGATTTCGCTTAGCGAGGTGGCGCGATGAATGCCGGCCAGCACGTCTTCGGCATAGTCCAGCTTTTGGCTTTCCCGCGCCTGGTTGAGCCAGTCATCGCGATAGGCCTCAAGCGTGGGGTAGCTGATGCGCCAGTCATCGGGGTTGCCCGATTTGCCGCCATTGATTCCCAGAAAGCCCTCTTTGACGAAATCGCCATCCACCATGCTCCAGTCCGCTGCAACGAACGCCGCAATGTCGCGCTCCACCAGCATGGTCCATATTGCGTTGCGGTCGGCGTCATGGGGGAAAGGGTTGGTGCTGCTCATGATTGTCTCGTGTCTGTGCTGTGATCGTGCGGGGCTTGGTTCGGTGCTGCGCCAGAGAACGCCGATTTTCAATGCGATGGCGTCGCGTCGCTATTTGTGTTCCAAATTTTCAAAGCTGTCATCTGGGTAGAGGTAATTTTTCAAGCCCACATGAATACCAATCTGGACAATCTGCGCGTTAAGTCGCGGCTTGTCCACATTCATAAGCGCGAAAAGCCCCAGTACAACGCCCAGAAATGCGCCAAAACGCTGCCTCTTTAGGCAAATCGCTCAAGTGGCTTATATTGGTATTGTTATTGCGGCGGATTCGTGTTGACATTGCTTTCAGAACGATCCTAATCTTGAAAATCGTTTACAGAAAGCACGACCAAACCAGCAGAGTTTGGCGGGCAATACAGGGATGACGGGCACTAATATGCGGGTAGGCATCATCGGCCTTGGCTATCGTTTGGGCTATCTGGCGCGGGTTTTTTCCGCCGCCCGGGATGACTTCTCTATTGCCGGATATGTGGATCCGGCGCCGGCTGGTCTGCCCTATGCGAGCGAACATGGTGTTGATGTCGGCGCCCAGTTTGATAGCCTCGAGGCCATGCTCGACAGCGAGCCGCTTGATCTGCTGATGGTGGGCTCGCCCAACCATCTCCATCTCGAACACATTCGCATCGGCCTTGAACGCGGCCTCAAGATCTTTACCGAAAAGCCAGTCGTCACCTCCATTGAAGACACCATGGAAATCGCCGGGCTGATCGCTCAGTACGGCTCCGACAATCTGATGGTTGGCCTGGTGCTGCGCTACGCGCCGCTTTATGTCGATCTGCGCAGGATGCAGGCCGAGGGCCATCTGGGAGATGTCACCTCAATCGAGGCTTCCGAGCACATTCCGCCCTATCACGGCGCTTTCTTCATGCGCGACTGGCGCCGCTATGAGCGCTATTCGGGCAGTTTCATGCTCGAAAAATGCTGTCACGACCTTGATCTCTACAACGGCGTGATGGGCTGCCGCCCGCAATATGTCTCCAGCTTTGGCGGTCGCCGCACCTTCGTGCCGGCCAATGCCCCGCAAAATGTCGGCATCAACGACATGGAAGTCTATCACCGCAAGCCCAGTGGCTGGCAGGGTAGCGACAAGGTCTTTGACAGTGATGGTGACATCATCGATTTCCAGACTGCCATGGTGCAATACGCCAATGGCGCCGCGCTGACCTTCCACACCAATCTCAACGTCCCCGATGATTTCCGCCGCTTCGCCGTCATGGGCGCCAAGGGCATGGCCGAGGGCGATTTCATCCGCAATTTCCTGCGCGTCACTGACAGCCGTACATCCGAGCGACTGGTCGACACCACCTACAAGATGAGCGAGCTCAGCCAGCATTATGGTGCCGATGAGCAGATGGCCGAGGACATCCTCAATCACGTTCTGGATGGCGACCCATTGCCCGTCTCGATCACCGATGCACTCGAGGCCGGCTTGCTGGCTCTGACCATGGATCGCGCCATGCGCACCCGATCCGTCATCGACATGACCCCCATCTGGCAGCAATTCGACGCCGCCCTTGGCAAAGCGGGCTAGGAGACAAGCCGATGACCAGCACAAGAAGCGCTTCACTGTTTGCCCTGGCCCTGCTGGCTCCGGCTCTCATCTATATCCTGATCATCGTGGCCTATCCGCTGTTCGACACAGTGGTGCTGTCCTTCACCAATGCGTCGCTCCGCCCCACTTCGGACTGGGTTGGCTGGGCCAATTACGAGCGCATCTTCGGCGCTGGCAATTTCACCGAAGTCATCATCCGTACCTTCATCTGGACCTTCTTTTCGGTCGCCGCCAAGATGATCATCGGCACGCTGGGCGCCACCCTGCTCAATGCCGCCATTCCCGGTCAGGCCATCTTCCGCATCCTGATCATGCCGCCCTGGATCGTTCCCATGGCCATCGGCATCTTCATGTGGGGCTGGATGTATAACGGCCAGTTCGGCATGATTTCGGGCCTGCTGCAGAATTTCGGTGTCATCGACAAGCCCTGGCCGATCCTCGCCTATGGCGACAGCGCCTTCTGGGCCACCATCGTCACCGACGTGTGGATCGGTATTCCCATGGTCACCATCTACATGCTGGCCGCCATGCAATCGATCCCCAAGGATCTCTATGAGGCCGCCTGGACCGATGGTGCCGGGCGTGGCTATCGCTTCCGCCGCATCACCCTGCCGCTGCTGGTGCCTGCCCTGCTGACCATGAGCCTGCTCAGCATGATCGCCACCTTCAACTCGTTCGACATCATCTGGATCCTGACCCAGGGCGGTCCTTCGGGCACCACCACCACCATGATCATCGACACCTACAAGACCGCCATGGGCAGCCGCAAATACGGCGAAGGCGCTGCGCGCGCCGTGGTGATCTGCATCTTCGTGTCGCTGTTCTGCATCGTCTATTTCCGCGCCGTCCGGAAGCTCGCGCAGGGAGAAGCCAAATGAGTGACGTCGCCCGCACCACCGAAGTCGCTGCCGTCGACAGCAAGGCGCTGGTCAAGCCGAAGCCGCGCCGCGCCCGCTCCACCAAGCCGATGATCGACCGCTACAAATGGTATGAAACGGCGCTGATGTATCTGGGCATGGCGGTGTTCCTGTTCTTCATCCTGGCGCCTTTCATCGAAGGCTTCCTGGTGTCGCTCAAGCCCCTCGCGCTGCTGTTCTCCACGCCCTACAGCTTCCTGCCCAAGAACGGGTCGTTCGATGCCTATTTCAGCATGTGGGAATCGGTCCCCATGCTGGGCATGCACATCTTCAATTCCTTCTTCATCTCCAGCGTCGTCACACTGATCGTGGTGGCCATTGTGGTGCCGGCCTCCTACGCCTTTGCCCGTTTCCAGTTTACCGGCTCCAGCCTGATGCTGGGCGGCTTTCTGGCGGTCAACATGTTCTCGGGCGCTGTGCTGCTGATCCCGCTGTTCCGCCTGATGCGCCAGCTGGGCCTACTCAATACCTACTGGGCCATGATCGTGCCGGGCGCCGCCTTCCTGATCCCCAGCTCCATCTGGCTACTGCGCACCTACATGATGCGCATTCCCAAGGAGTTGGATGAGGCCGCATGGGTGGATGGCGCATCCCGTCTCTACACGCTGCGCCGGGTCATTCTGCCTCTGGCCATGCCGGGCATCGTGGTGGTCGCCATCATGACCTTTATCGGTGCCTATGCGCAGCAGTTCATCTTCGCCCTGACCTTCAACTCCAAGACCGAATTCATGCCCCTGCCGGTTGGCCTCTTCGCCTTCTTCGGCAAGCAGGAAGTGATCTGGAACGAGTTGATGGCAGCCAGTTTCATCGGAATCCTGCCGGTCATGATCGTCATCGTGTTCCTGCAGCGCTACCTGGTTGCCGGCCTCACCGCCGGTGCCATCAAGCAGTAAGACCACCAAGGGAATCGAGATCGGGGTCTAGCGATCCCGGTTGAGGGAAGTCGCCTCTCGGGGCGCACACAAAAGGGAGACTACAAAGTGAAAAAGACTATCGCACTGACCGCGGTATCGTTGCTGGCTGTCGCCGTTGCAACACCCGCTGCCTTCGCCCAGGACAAGGAAATCAGCTTCATCAACTGTGGTGACGAGCTGACCGCTGGTTACGCCGAATACTTCGCCGAATGGGAAGCTGCCAACCCAGGTTACAAGGTCGCTCCCGAGATCGTCGGTTGGGGACAGTGCCAGGACAAGGTGACCACTTTGGCCGCTGCTGGCACGCCCGTTTCGCTGGCCTATGTTGGCTCGCGTACCCTCAAGCAGTTTGCGCTCAACGACCTCATCGTGCCCGTGCCGATGACCGATGAAGAAAAAGCCGGCTACTACAACTACGTGCCCGACACCGTCACTTTTGACGGCACTCAGTGGGGCGTGCCGGTTGCCTTCTCGACCAAGGCCCTGTTCTGGAACAAGGACCTGTTCGAAGCCGCAGGCCTCGATCCCGAAGTTGCGCCCAAGACCTGGGAAGAAAAGATCGCTTTCGCCAAGCAGATTTCGGAAAACACCGACGCTGCCGGCTATGGCGTTGTCGCCAAGACCTTCGACAACACCATGCACCAGTTCTTGCACTGGGTTTACACCAATGACGGCCAGATCATCGACGCCGATGGCAATATCGTTGCCGACAGCCCACAGGTCCTGGCGGCCCTGACCGCTCTGCATGACATCACTGCCTATGCAGAAGAAGGTCCGACCGCTTACGAGCAGAACGAAGTCCGTGCCATCTGGCTCGACGGTGGCGTTGCCATGATCGAAGCCAGCGTTGGTGCTGCTCTGCGCGGTGAAGAAGCCGGCATGAACTGGGGCGTGGCGCCACTGCCACTGGGTCCCGATGCCAAGGGGCCAGGCACGCTGCTGATCACTGACTCGCTGGCCGTGTTCAAGGGTACCGGGGTTGAAGAGCAGGCCATCAGCCTGGCCAAGTTCATCACTGCGCCTGAGCGTCAGTGGGATGCTGAAATGGCCCAGGGCCTGACCCCACTGCGCCCACTGCAGCCACAGACCGACGCACTGGTCGCCGAAAAGCCCTACTGGAAGCCATTCCTGGACGGCATCGAATTCGGTGGTCCTGAGCCTCTGTTCACCGACTATGTCGGCCTGCAGAACACCATGATCGAAATGGTTCAGTCCGTTGTGACTGACGCTGCCACGCCAGAAGAAGCCCTCACCAAGGCTGCTGGCGAACTCGAGCAGTACAAGTAAGGTCCTCCGACCTGGCCGCCGTCCCTGCACCGGGGCGGCGGCACCTTCTTTCCCATCGCCTGCCCGCGGACCAGTCCGCCGACCGGAGACGACCCATGTCGCAGCTCAGCCTCAAACGCCTCGAAAAGTCCTTCAACGAAGCCCGCATCATCAAGGGCATCGATCTGGAGGTATCCGAAGGTGAATTCGTGGTCTTTGTCGGCCCGTCCGGCTGTGGCAAGTCCACACTGCTCCGCATGATTGCCGGTCTTGAGGACGTCAGCGAAGGCGAAATCGAAATCAGCGGCAAGGTGGTCAATGATCTGCCACCCGTGCAGCGCGGCATCGCCATGGTGTTCCAGAGCTACGCGCTCTACCCGCACATGACCGTCTACGAAAACATCGCTTTCCCCCTGCGCGTGGAAAAGCTGCCCAATGCTGAAGTCGCGGCGCGCGTTGACGCTGCCGCCAAGGTGCTGCAGCTGGAATCGCGCCTGCAGCATCGCCCCGGACAGCTCTCGGGTGGCCAGCGCCAGCGCGTTGCCATTGGCCGCGCCATTGTGCGCCAGCCAAAGATCTTCCTGTTCGACGAACCCCTGTCCAATCTCGACGCCGCCCTGCGCTCCGAAATGCGCATCGAGCTGATGGAACTGCACAAGCGCCTGGGCTCCACCATGGTCTATGTCACCCATGATCAGGTCGAAGCCATGACCATGGCCGACAAGATCGTGGTGCTTGATGCCGGGCAGATTTCCCAGGTCGGCTCGCCGCTCGAGCTGTATCACAAGCCCGACAATCTCTTTGTTGCCGGCTTCATCGGCAGCCCCAAGATGAACTTCATCTCCGGCACGGTCAGCAAGGCCGATGGCACCACCGCGACCATTGATCTGGGCGCGCTCGGCACGCTGGATCTGCAGCGTACCGCCACCGCCATTGCCGGCCAGACGGTGACTGTGGGTATCCGTCCAGAGCATCTTCAGCTGGGCACGGGTGACTTCACCCTCTCGATCACTCCCAATATCGTCGAGCAGCTCGGCATCCATACCGTGAGCTATTCGACGCTCCCCGCTGGCGAGAACTTCATCGCCCTGTTCGAGGGCGATCCGCAGATTCCCGAAGGCGCGCCATCTCAGATCAGTTTCGCGCGCAGCCAGGTGCACCTGTTTGATCAGGCGGGTCTGGCGGTCTACTGAACGGCAGATCACGCGCCGGGGAGGTGACCATGCTCGATATTGTTGGACTGCTGCAGACCGAAAAGAACGAATTCACCCGTTCCGAGCGTGCCCTGACCGAAATCGTGCTGGCCGACGTTGATAGCGTTCTCAAGCTCTCCATCGTTGATCTGGCCGCCCAGGCCGATGTGTCCCCCCCCACCGTCACCCGCTTCTGTCGTCGGCTGGGCTGCGACAGCTATGCCGATTTCAAGGTGCGGCTGGCGCAGTCGCGTTTTGTCGGACAGCGCTACTTCGCGCCTGCCGCCGGGCCTTCAAGCGTGCATGAGATCGCTCAGGGCGTGGTCAATGGCATCCAGTCCATCATCTACGAAACCTTCGATCACCTCGATTTTGCTGCCGTCGAGCGCGCCGCCGAAAGCCTGGTCAATTCCAGCTACATCCTCTCCTTTGGCTCGGGTGGCGCCTCTTCCATGATGGCTGGCGAGTTCGAGGCCCGCATGTTTCGCCTCGGGCTCAAGATCGCCTCGACCGATGATCACCAGCTCCAGATGATGCGCGCCGCTGCCGCACCCGCCGGCACTGTCATCGTGGCCTTCTCGCTGTCAGGCAATAACGCCCAGCTGGCCAAGACCCTCACCGTGGCCGGTGAATACGGGCTGACGCGCATCGTCATCACCCGTTCCGCCTCCATGGTCTCGGCGCAGTCCGATATCCTGCTGCCCATCAACTGGCACGAGAACACCGATATTCTGCGCCCCACACCGGGTCGCTATGCCTTCCTCGCGACCATCGACGTACTGGCCCAGACCGTGGCGACCCGACTGGGTCCATCCGCTGTCGCCAGCATGCGCCGCATCAAGCACCAGCTCGTCGTCAATCGCGATGGCGATGACGCCCAACCCCTCGGGGATTGATGATGGCAGGCGCACCAAATCGCCCCGTGCCCGGCGCGACACCTCCCCCTTGATGGGGGAGGCTGGCAGGGGGTGTGTCGCCCGTCCAGCTTCCCCCATTGCCAGCCCTGCCCGGAATGGGGAGGGCGCCGCCCTCATGTGCGGCAAATCTCAATTCCCCCACTTCCCCAGGATGACTTCCATGCCCATCGCACTTTCGCTCGCCACCACCTGGACCCCAGCTACCGAGACCGAAGGATTGGCCTATGGGCTTGAGCTCACCAATCATGGTGACGCGCCCATTTCCGGTTTCACCATGGGCTTTTCAGGCCCCGCTCGCATCGACCCCACAGCGACGCTGGAAAACGGCAAACTGCTCAAGCGCCTGTCCAACTACACGCTGATCGCCCCGCCTGATGGCTACACCCTGGCGCCGGGCGAAACATGGCGCTCGGTCGCGCGCGGCCTCTCCTATGGACTGCGCCACTGGAGCGATGGCGCCAATGCTGCCTATGTCGAACTGGCCGATGGTACCATCGTCAATCTCGACACCGCCCCCACCCAGGGCAAGGGCCACAATTCGCCGCTGCTCAAGGGCGCTGCCAAATTCCCTGTGCCCGCCAAGGCACCGGTCGCCGTCTCGATTATCCCCTGGCCCAAATCGGTTGCCACTACGGGCGCCCGTATCGCGCCACAGGGTTTTGACCTACAGCCGCAGGGCGATGATGCGGGCCAGGCCGCAGCGGCCTTCGCTGGGCTGGTCGACGATCTCTTTCCCGTTGAAGGTCTGGTGCGGCCAGCGGCAGAAGCAGGCATGCCCGTAACCATCACGCATAAAGCGGGCCTGGGCGCCGAAGCCTATGAGATCACCTTTGATGAAGCTGCCGCCACTGTATCGGCAACCACGCGTCAGGGCATGCTCTATGGTCTGATCACGCTGGGGCAGATCCTGCGCGGCGCCAGACAGCACCCACAAACCTTCGTCTTTCCCACCGGTGGCACCATCGCCGACGAACCCGGCTTTGCCTATCGCGGCTGCCATCTCGATGTGGCGCGCCAGTTCTATTCGGCCGCTGAAGTCAGCCAGCTCATCAAGCTGATGGCCTGGAACAAGCTCAACAAGTTCCACTGGCACCTGTCCGAAGACGAAGCCTGGCGCATCGAGATCGAGGCATTCCCCGAGCTGACCGAGATCGGCGCCTGGCGCGGTCACGGCAAGGCCCTGCCGCCGCTGCTGGGCTCTGGTCCACAGCCCACCGGTGGCTACTATTCCAAGAACGTCGCCCGTCAGATCGTTGCGCTGGCCGATAGCCTGGCCATCGCCGTCATCCCTGAAATCGACATTCCCGGCCACTCCTATGCCACGCTGCAATCGCTGCCGCAGCTGCGCGATCCGGCCGAGCAGGGTGAGTATCAGTCGGTGCAGGGTTTTCCCAATAATAGCCTGAACCCGGCCTATGAGCCGGTCTATAAATTCGTCGAGACCGTGGTCGATGAAATCCTTGAGCTGTTCCCGGCGGGCATCTTCCACCTCGGGGCTGACGAAGTGCCGCTGGCCGCCTGGTCGGGCTCGCCGCTGGCCCTGGACATGATCGAAAAGCTCGGCGGTCCCGAAATGCGCGCCAAGCATGAGCGCCAGTTCAACAAGCTCAGCGAGTATCACGGCGCCGACGAAATCGAGGGCTCGCCCACCGCGCTCATTCAGGCCGCCTTCGTCCGCCGCGTGCACGAATACATCGCGTCAAAGGGGGCGATTACCGGCGGCTGGGAAGAGGCCGCCCATGGCAATGCGGTCGACCCCGACAAGAGCTTCGTCATCGGTTGGCGCAATGTCGAGATCAACGCGGCGCTGGCCGAAAAGGGCTTCAACATCGTGGTCTCGCCCGGCCAGCGCTACTATCTCGATATGGCCAATGGCGTCGACTGGGCCGAGCCCGGTGCCGGCTGGGCCGGCTGGTCTGGTCCACAGGAAACCTATGAGTTCGAAGCGCGTGCCGGCTTCTCCGAACAGGGGCTCGAAAAGCTCATGGGCGTGCAGGCCTGTATCTGGAGCGAATCCATGACCGACCGCGCCATCTTTGATCGCCTGGTCTTCCCCCGTCTGTCGGCCATTGCCGAGGCCGGCTGGACCGCGCCCGATCGCAAGAGCTGGGATCGCTTCAAATCCCTGGTCGGCCTGATGCCCATCATGTACGGCCACTGGTCTGCCGAATAAGACCAGACGGTTCTGCGCACTCCATGTCATCCCGGCGAAAGCCGGGATGCATCTTGAGATTGGGCTGGTCACGCGATGGCAATTTCACGCGTCAGCGCGTCGACGCTAACAGTGTGTGAGCGCCAGAGCCTCACCTGTCACGCGTAAATGCTTAGGCCCAGGGGTTCTCAACCATTGGCCAGATATCGCGCCGCGCCTTGCGATAGGGCGTGGTTGCCGGGGTGTTTGGATAGGGTTTTCCAGCCGCGCAATAAACGATTTCCGAGGCGATCCTGGAGAAGGAATCGTAGAAGTGATTGGTCGACTTGATCAGCAGGATCTTGCGCGATGTCGGATCGATCCCCATCACGGAAAACAGTGACGGATCAAAGCTTTGCGCGCGGGTGGAGTTCAGGATCACATCAATCCCGGCAAAGCTGATCCACGCCGCGTCACCAAAGGGCGCATAGCTCTCGCCGAACCGCATTTCGGCATCCCGCACCAGCCGGTTCACCCGCACGAACTGGTCGATCGGACTGCCGGTATGTGGCGCCGATTTGGCACCGAAACGCAGCGGAATTTCAGCACCTTCGCCCGCTGCCATGCAGATTTGCACCGCAATCGGGTCCCAGATCGTGCCCACCGCAACGTCACTTATCCCCCGCGCAATCAGCTCTGCTAGAATGACCGTTGCATCGCCCGCCGTGCCGCCACCGGGATTGTCCCACATATCGGCAATCACCACAGGCCCGCGCGGCGCGGCCACGGCCGCATCGACGGCGGCATGCTCATCCACCTGCGCCACCATGAAGGTCCCGCGCAGGGCAAACAACTCGCGCCCCAGCGTCTCGGCGAGGGCGTCGCCCTTGGCCGCATTGTCGTTGGTAATGGCGATGATCTTGGTGCCCAGTTCGGGCACGTCACCCGCCATGAAGCCATGGATAACCGATAGCGACAGCACATCGGGTTCCGATTGCTCCAGCGCATAGAGCTTGTTCACAAAGCCCCGCATCGGCTCCTTGGAGGTCGGGAATACATCGATCATCCGGCAATCGAACACGCTCATCACCGGCTTGATCTCGCCCTTGAGCGCCCGCACCGCGATGGCCCACAGATCCCGCGCCCGATCGACGAAATCGATATGAGGGAATTCCTTGAACACCACGAAGAAGTTGGCCGCATTCACCCGCTTGGCCGTCAGATGGCTATGCGGATCAAGCTCGGCACAGACCAGCACATCCGGCCCGACAATGGCCCGCACGCGTGCCAGCAGATCCCCTTCAGGGTCGTCATAGCCTTGCGCCACCATCGCGCCATGCAGCCCCAGCACCACGCCGTCAACCGGCATTGCCGCCTGCAATTGCGCAAGAATTTCGTCGCGCAGTTCTTCATAGGTTGCCCGCGCCACCAGACCGGCAGGATCGGCCCAGCTGGCGCTGCCCTCGATCAGGGTCCAGCCCAGATCGGCGCATACCGCACGCCCCACCGTGATCGGCGCCGTACACAATGTCGGCGTCGCCGGATGCTCGCCCGCCTTGGCATAAAGCGAGGCTTCAAACGCCCGCTTGTCGATGGCGATAGGAGAAAACGTATTGGTTTCAGTGGCCAGGGCGGCGGTGAAGACGCGCACGTGGAAACTCGCAATAATGAAAATCGATGGGCTTGGCCTTGAGGTGCCCTTCAAGCAGGTTAGCACAGGCCATGGGGTGCAATCACGTAAGAAATTTACATTTTTGTCCGCAATTAGTCGATGAAACCGCGCTTTGAGCTCGCTATGCTGCCTTTCAGCGAAATTGCCTTTCAGAAAATCATCCAGGAGACCCGCTATGTCGATCAAACGCTATGGTGCTGAAAAATCCGGGGCCGGTGGCCAGAACCTGCCCTTCGCACGCGCTGTCGAAGCCGATGGCTGGCTCTACGTTTCCGGCCAGGTGGCCATGAAGGATGGCGAGATCGTGCGCGGTGGCATTGTCGAGGAAACCCACCTCACCATCAAGAACGTCATCGCCATTCTCGAAGAGGCTGGCTACGGTCTTGAAGATGTGGTGCGCTGCGGCGTCTGGCTTGATGACCCGCGCGATTTCTGGAGCTTCAATGGCGTCTACAAAAGCTATTTCGGCGAGCACCCGCCAGCCCGTGCCTGCGTGCAGAGCCACATGATGGTGGACTGCAAGGTCGAGATCGATTGCGTCGCCTACAAGGCCAAAAAGTAGCATGAGCCCATCTCCCTTCCGCCTTGATGGCAAGACCGTACTGATCAGCGGCGCCGGTGGTGGCATCGGCCAGTCACTGGTCGCCGCCTTCCGTGCAGCCGGCGCCTCTGTCGTCGGGGCGGATCGGGATGCCGCCATGCTCCAAGACCGCGAACTGAGCGCCCGGCTCTTGTTCGATCAGGCCGATGCCAAGGCGACGCGCGCCGCCGTGATGGACTATCTGGCTACCCATGGCGCGCCCGATGCGGTGATCTCCAATGCCGGCTTCACCCGGGCTGAGCATCTCGATCAACTCGATGATGATGTCTGGGCGGCCGAACTGGCGATCAACCTCAATGGCGCCTATGCCATGACCGACCCTATCGTGTCTGCCATGGCCGCGCGGGGCAGCGGCAGTCTGGTGTTCATCTCCTCGGTCAATGCGCTGGGTCACTACGGCAATCCGGCCTATTCGGCCGCCAAGGCCGGGCTGATCGCCTATGCCAGGGCGATCGCGGTCGAACGGGGCGGGCAGGGCGTCCGCGCCAATGTCATCTGCCCCGGTTCCGTCCGTACCCCGGCCTGGGATCATCGGCTGGAGGCGGACCCCACCCTGCTCGATAATGTGCTGCCGCATTATCCATTGGGACGCATGGTTCTGCCGGTCGAAGTCGCCAATGCCGCGGTGTTCTATTCCAGCGCCGCCGCTTCGGGTATCACCGGCACGGTGCTGCCTGTCGACGCTGGCCTGACCGCCGGCAATCTGCGTTTCGTCGATGAAGTCCTGAGGGGCAAATGAGCAAGATTTCCGACCTTGATACCCCCGCCGTTCTGATTGATCTCGACCGCGTCGAGGCCAATCTCAAGCGCGCACAGGATTATGCCGACAGCCACGGGCTCAAGCTGCGGCCGCACATCAAGACCCACAAGCTGCCAAGGTTCGCCCGGCTGGCGATGGATCTGGGTGCGGTAGGTGTTACCGTCCAGAAACTGGGTGAAGCCGAGGTAATGGCCGATAGCGGCATTACCGAAATCTTCCTGCCCTACAACATTCTCGGGTCGGCCAAACTGGCCCGCCTCAAGGCGCTGCATGAGCGCGTGCATATCACCGTCACCGCCGATAGCGCGCAGACTGTCGCTGGTCTCTCGGCCACCTTTGCCGATGTGGCCGAGCCTCTCACCGTGCTGGTGGAATGCGATACCGGCATGGGCCGCTGCGGCGTGCAAAGTCCCGCGGCAGCGCTGGCGCTGGCGCAGACGATTGCAGCGTCCCCCGGACTGGTTTTCGGCGGGTTGATGACCTATCCCGCTGCCGGTCAGGTTGAGGCCAATCAGGCCTTTCTGTCCGCCGCACAGGACGCCCTGATTGCAGCCGATCTGGCACCAACTATCATTTCCAACGGCGGTACACCCGATCTCTGGCGCGCCCACGAGGTGACCGCCGCCACCGAGCATCGCCCCGGCACCTATATCTATATGGACCGGTTCCAGGTTTCCAAAGACGTTGGCGGTTTCGACGATTGCGCCCTGACGGTTCTGGCCACCATCGTCAGTCGCCCCACCGACGATCGCGCCATTATCGACGCCGGCTCCAAGGCGCTGACCAGCGATACACTGGGCATGGATGGCTTTGGTCTGATCGAGGAATACCCCGAGGCCCGGATTGTCGGGCTAAGCGAAGAGCACGGCACGATTGATCTGTCGGCCTGTACCGACAAGCCGCAGATCGGCGACACCGTCCGCATCATCCCCAACCACGCCTGCGTGGTCAGCAATCTGTTCGATCATGTGACGCTGATTTCGGGCGATGACGTCGTCGAGACGGTCGCGGTTGGCGCGCGAGGGCGAGTGGGCTGAGGAGGTAAGCGCCACCTGTGTGGCGTGACCCCTCCCCCTTGACGGGGGAGGCCGGGAGGAGGTGGAGCAAAGCGCGCCGATGACTGCAGTTGACCAAACCTTCTTCGACCGTCCCGTCGCCACCGTCGCCGCCGAACTGATCGGCGTTACCCTGCTGGTAAACGGCGTTGGCGGTCCTATCGTGGAGGTGGAGGCCTATGACGGCGCCGACCCCGCATCACACAGCTTTAACGGGCCGACACCGCGCAATGCCGCCATGTTTGGTCCGCCCGGCCACGCCTATGTCTACAAGATATACGGCATTCACTGGTGCCTGAATTTCGTTTGCCAGCCCGGCAGCGCCATTCTGATCCGGGCGCTGGAGCCAGCCCATGGGGTTGAGCGCATGCAGGCGCGCCGAGGTCAGCTTACGCCGCGTCAGCTCTGCTCGGGACCCGGCAAGATATGTCAGGCGCTGGGGATTGATGCGGCTCAGAACACCCTGCCGCTCGACGCGCCGCCCTTTGCGTTGATCCCGAGCGAACAGGCCCATGATATCGCCGCCGGACCCCGCATCGGCATTACCAAGGCTATCGATACACCCTGGCGTTTCGTGCGGCGCGGCTCGCCCTTTTTGAGCAAGCCGTTACGTTGATCGGGGAACTTTTTGCCCGGATCTGAATTTTTCCAGCACGAGACCAGCGCGCGTCAATCGGACATGGCGGCACAGGGAACGGGGTGGTTTTTCCGATTTCCCGCCCCGGCCAACGAAGCGGCAGCCGAGCCCTTATCCCGCCCGCGCTGGTCTCACCTCAAACTCGGGAACCAGGCATGCCACAGGGTGATAAATCCGCTTACACCGACAAGCAGAAGCGCAAGGCCGAGCACATCGAGGACAGCTACGAGGAGCAGGGCGTCGGCAAGGACGAGGCGGAACGCCGCGCTTGGGCGACCGTCAACAAGCAGGATGGCGGGGGTAATAAGTCGGGCTCGGGCCGCGACGACTAACCGGTCGCTTGCTTGTGCGGTGGATACCACCCACACGTGACCCCTGACGCCTTGCGGCGCACCCACCCCTGTGATTCAAGAGCCGGGTGAGCACACTAGAATCGGCCTTTGCATTGTTCGAGGCGGAGCGCACGGCGACGCCGCGCGACCCGCTCGCGGTTCTGCGCGAAGTTTTCGGCCATAAGAGCTTTCGTGGCCTGCAGCACGATGTCGTCAGTCATGTGGTGACCGGCGGCGACGCGGTGGTGCTGTTCCCCACCGGTGCTGGCAAGTCCATGTGCTACCAGATCCCGGCCATCTGCCGCCCGGGTGTCGGCATTGTAATCTCACCCCTGATTGCCCTGATGCGCGATCAGGTCGAAGCGCTCAAGCAGGCTGGTGTTGCCGCCGCTGCCCTCAATTCATCGCTGAGCGCTGACGAATCCGCTGAAGTGCGCGGGCAATTGCGGCGCGGCGAACTCGATCTGCTCTATGTGGCGCCCGAACGCGTAGCGACGCCCGGCTTTGCCAACATGCTGTCGGGCATTGATATAGCCCTGTTCGCCATCGATGAAGCCCATTGCGTGAGCCAGTGGGGGCATGATTTCCGGCCCGAATATCGTGAGCTGACCAAGCTCACCGAGCTGTTCCCCGGCGTGCCGCGCATTGCACTGACCGCGACGGCTGATCCGACAACGCGCGAAGACATCATTGAGCGTCTAGGGCTGGAAAGCGCTGAGGTCTTCACCACCAGCTTTGACCGGCCCAACATCTCCTATTCCATCGTTGAGCGCGACAAGGCCCGCGACCAGCTGCTCAGTTTCCTGGCGGCGCACAAGGGCAGCTCGGGCATTGTCTATTGCCTCAGCCGTGCCAAAGTCGAGGACACGGCAGACTGGCTGTCGCGCAAGGGTATTCCGGCGCTGCCCTATCATGCCGGGCTCAGCGCCGAGATGCGCAACACCAATCAGGACGCCTTCCTTAAGGAAGAAAATATCTGCATCGTGGCCACTGTGGCCTTTGGTATGGGTATCGACAAGCCCGACGTGCGCTACGTCGCCCATATGGACCTGCCCGCCTCCATCGAAGCCTATTATCAGGAAACCGGCCGAGCCGGTCGCGATGGCCAGCCATCAGATGCCTGGATGAGCTATGGCATGGCCGATGTGGTGCAGCGCCGCCGCATGATCGATGAGGGCAATGCCCCCGATGAGGTCAAGCGCCTCGAACACGGTAAGCTCAACGCCCTGCTCGGCGTTTGCGAAACGGCCGAATGTCGTCGCAAGGCGATCCTGAGCCATTTTGGCGAGGCCTATCCCGGCAATTGCGGCAATTGCGATACCTGCCGTTCGCCCGTGGAAACCTGGGATGGCACCGAGGCAGCCATCAAGGCGCTGGCCGCCATTTACCGCACCGGCATGCGCTTTGGCGCCGCGCACGTCATTGATGTGCTGATGGGCAAATCCACCGAAAAGGTCGAACGCTTCGGCCATCAGAATCAGGCCGTATTCGGTCAGGGGTCCGATCTCGACGCGCGCACCTGGCAATCGGTCATCCGGCAGCTGACGGCCTCGGGCCTCATCGTTGTCGATCAGGCGGCCCATGGCGCGCTAACCCTAGGCGAGGGCGCCCGGGCGGTGTTCAGGCATGAGCGCAGCGTAATCCTGCGCAAGGACAGGCCCAAGAAAGCTACCGAGGTGCGTCGCCAACTGGCCAATGCCGTGGAACTTCCTGAACCCGCCATGAGCGTATTCAACGCCCTGCGCGAGGAGCGTCTGCGCATCGCCAAGGATCAGGGCGTGCCGCCCTATGTGATTTTCCACGATGCTACGCTGCGCGCCATGGCACTGGCCATGCCCGGCCATCCCCACGACATGCTCAACCTGCCCGGTGTCGGTCAGGCCAAGCTCGACCGCTATGGCGATGCCTTCCTGGCCGTTTTGGCACTGCAGAACTGAGCCATTGTCCATGACTGACCAGCATGTCGCCCGCCCCCGTTTCGCTGTCATCGACATTGCCCGGGGCATGGCCATCATCGCCATGGTGGCATACCATTTCTGCTGGGATCTCAGCTTCTTCCGCTTCATCGCGCCAGATGTCGGCCGCGACCCCGAATGGGTGGTCATTGCCCGTTCGATCCTCGCGGTGTTTCTGGCATTGGTCGGGGTAGGGCTGGTGCTCGGTCATGGCAGCGGCATTCGGTGGCACAGCTTCTGGCGACGCTGGGCCTTCGTGGTGCTGGGCGCGCTGGCCATAACCATTGGCACCTGGCTCGTCTTCCCCGATGGCTTCGTCTATTTCGGCGTGCTGCATGCCATCGCGCTGTTCAGCCTGTTGGGTCTGGCATTTGTGCGCGCGCCGCTCTGGCTGGTCATCGTGGTGGCCGTGGCGGTGATCGCTTTGCCCTTCCTCTATGCAGACGCGTTGTTCAACGCCAAGCCGTACTCGTGGATCGGTTTCTGGCAGGTGCCGCCACCCACCAACGATCTGGTGCCGCTCTTCCCATGGTTTGGGGCCGTGCTGGTCGGCATCATTGCTGCGCGCATTGTGCTGGCCTCCTCGTTGGCCACAAAACTCGCGGCCATCAGGCCACAGGGACGCCTGGCCAATACCCTGGCGTTCGCGGGGCGCTGGAGTCTGCTGATCTATCTGCTGCATCAGCCCATCCTGCTGGCGCTTGTCGCGCCCGCAGCCGGCCTGCTGCAGCCCGAGATCGCCATGCGGCAGAACGATTTTCTCGCTGCCTGCCAGTCGACCTGCATGGCGGGCGGTACCACGGCCCCGCTCTGCACCACCTATTGCCAGTGCGGGCTCGAAGGGGTGGAGCAGAACGATCTTTGGAATGCGGTGTTTACCGGCATGGTGACGGCCCAGGAACAGACCATCCTGGACGCCAGCAATCGCCAGTGTTCGGCCCTGATCTATCCCGAGCTCAATGCCACCCAATAACGTCCTCACGGGCACTAGAACGTTGCGATTTGCGTTTTTTGCTCAAATTCTATCTTGAATGGTAGGCGGAATGGGCATTCAATACGCACGCGAGTTGATTTGTCCGAGCCCCGGTGACGGTTGCCGCCCGGCTCGTTCGGACCCCACACAATTTTGAAGTCTGGATACTTCCTTGACCACCCACACGGCTGGCCGCGACCATTCACGCGGCGATGCACGGGCACATTTGGCCGCCGCACATGCAGGCAAAGGCCGTCGTCCTCTGGTTCGAATTGCGCTGTTTTCCCTGCGTCATCCCTTTCAGGCATCGCTGGCGATTGGCGCGACCATTGTCGCCTCGGTACTGCAATTGATGATCCCGCGTCTGCTGGGGCAGGCGGTTGATCAGGCGCAGAACATCCTCACCGTAGCGGCCGATGATGCGCAGGCCGCCCTGATGTGGACCGCCATGACCCTGCTGGGCGTCTCGGTTGCCCGCGGCGCCTTCACCCTGTTGCAGAACTATTTCTCTGAATCAGTGGGCCATCATGTTGGCTATGAACTGCGCCTGGCCTTTTACGACAAGGTGCAAAAGCTCTCCTATTCCTATCATGACAAGGTCCATACCGGTGATCTGATCACCATGGGGCTGCTCGACCTGGACGGCGTGCGCATGTTCTTTGCCACCGGTCTGGTCCGCACCATCCTGCTCTCGGTACTGATCGGAGTGGGCGCCTATATGCTGCTGAGCACCGACCTGATGCTGGGCCTGTTGGCGCTGAGTTTTGTGCCCTTCGTGGCGTGGCGCTCTTCGGTGGCCCAGCTTACCCTGCGCGCCACCTGGATCGCGCTGCAGAAAAAGCTCAGTGGACTGACCCGGGTAATGGAAGAAAACCTGGGGGGCATTCGCGTGGTCCGCGCGTTCTCGGCGCAGGATTTCGAACTCGACAAGTTTGAAGCCGCATCGCGCGAGGCGCTTGAGTTGTCTCACCAGCGCGTCAATGTCCGTGTGCGCAATACCAGCGCCATGACCTTTTCCTTCTTTGCCGCAATGGGACTGGTGCTCTGGTTCGGTGGCAACAAGGTGATCGACGGTGAGATCAGCGTCGGAACGCTGGCGACCTTTCTGACCTTCATGACCATTCTGCAGATGCCCGTGCGCCAGCTGGGCATGATGGTCAATTCCTATGCCCGTGCCTCGATCTGTGGGGAGCGCCTGTTCGGCTTTATCGATGAGCCTCTGGCCATCGATGACGCGCCGGGCGCCACCGACCTCACCATCGACAAGGGCACGCTGCGCTTCAACGACGTCTGCTTCACCTATCCCGGCGCCACCCATGCAACGCTTGATGGCGTCAGCTTTGAAGCCAGGGCCGGCCAGACGGTCGGTATTGTTGGCGCACCGGGCAGTGGCAAGTCGACGCTGGCGCATCTGATCCCGCGCTTTTATGACATCGATGGCGGCTCCATCACCATTGATGGTCAGGATGTCAGCCAGGTTACGCTGCAGTCGCTGCGCCGCGCCGTGGCGGTCGTGCAGCAGGATACCTTCCTGTTCACCACCACCATCGAGAACAACATCGCCTATGGTGATCCCTGGTCCAAGGAGACCAAGATCGAAAAGGCCGCCGAAAGCGCCCAGCTGCACAACTACATCATGGGTCTGCCCGCCGGTTATGACACCGTGGTGGGCGAACGCGGCGTCTCGCTTTCCGGTGGGCAGCGCCAGCGCCTGTCGATTGCCCGCAGCCTTGTGCTCAAGCCAGCAGTGATGGTGTTCGATGATTCCACCGCGGCCATTGATGCGGGCACCGAACACCGTATTCGCAGCGCCATCCGCCGTTACGCCAAGGACCGGGTGACGCTGGTCATCTCCCATCGCCTCAGCTCGCTGCTGCATGCCGACACCATTCTGTTCCTCGAGAACGGCAAGATTGTCGAACAGGGCACACATGACGAACTTCTGGCATTGGGAGGGCGCTATCGCGCGCTCTATGACCTGCAAACCCGCCCCACCGACGATATCGAACTCGGGAGCGCAGCCCAATGAGCGCTATTGATCAAGACGAACGCGAAACCGCATCCTTCCCCGGTCAGCGTCCCCCCCGTGCCAGCGTGGGCAGCCACCGCATTGAAGAAGAGATTTTCGGCAAGGCCTATGACCCCAAAACGGTGCGCCGTATCTGGGCCTTTGTGCGCCCCTACAGGCTGCGCATCTATCTGGCCGTGGCAGCGGTGCTGGTGTTTACCACCACCCAGCTGGCGATCCCTCTGATCATCGGGCGCGCCATCGATAGCGGCATGACCCAGGGCGGCAACGCCACCAATCTGCTGTGGGCCATCGGCGCCTTTGCCATCGCCGTCCTGTTCAATTTTGGCGCGTCCTTCGTTCAGGAAACCGAAGTTGGCAAGGTTGCTGAAAACGTGCTGTTCGACATGCGCCGCGCCATGTTTGCACAACTCCAGCGCGTCTCGCTCAGCTTCATGGACAAGACTGAAGTCGGCCGCCTGATGAGCCGATTGCAGGGCGATGTGAACTCCATGCAGGAGTTTTTGGAAACCTCGGTGATCTCGGTCGGCGACATCGTGCTGCTGGTCGGTATCGTGGTGGTGCTGCTCAGCCTCGATTTTCGTCTGGGCTTGCTGACCCTGTCCACCATGCCCATCCTGTTTGTGGTGCGCATCTTCTGGTTGCCCCGCGCCAAGCGTGCCTTCTGGGCGGCGCATGAAACCAATTCGATCACCGCCGGCGCCATGGCCGAGGGGATCAATGGCGTGCGCACGGTGCAGAATCTGGACCGCCAGAAGGTCAATTTCGACCTGTTCGATGACAAGGCCTACGCCAATTTGCGCACCCAGCTGACCGGCTCACGCTTTGCCCAGGTCATGGTGCCCATCGTCGACAGTCTCACCGGTTCAGCCATGGCCATCGTTGTGGTGGTGGGCGGCTCGCTGGTGCTCAATGGCGGACTCGAAGTCGGCGTCATCGTCGCCTTCCTGTTCTATGTGCAGCGCTTCTTTGATCCGATCCGCTCGCTGACCATGCAGTATTCCATCATGCAGCGGGCCATGACCTCGGGCCGGCGCATCACCGAAGTGCTCGATATTCCAGCCTCCATCAACGACAGGCCCGGCGCGATCGAGTTGACCCACGACATGGATGGCTCGGTCGAGTTCCGCAATGTCGACTTCGCCTATGATGCTGATCGCCCGGTGCTCAAGAAGGTCAGCTTCAAGGTCAAGCCGGGCGAGACCGTCGCGCTGGTCGGCCCCACCGGATCGGGCAAGACCAGTGCAATGGCACTGGTGCATCGCTTCTACGAAGTGCAGTCGGGCGCCGTGCTGGTTGGCGGGCACGACGTGCGCGACATCACCCAGGAATCGCTGGGTCAACAGGTCGCCATGGTGCTCCAGGAGGCCTTCCTGTTCACCGGCAGCGTGTTCGAGAACATTCGCTACAATAAAAGCACGGCTACTCTTGAAGACGTCATTGATGCGGCCAAGGCCGTGGGAGCGCATGAGTTCATCGTCCGCCTGCCCGAAGGCTATGACACAGTGCTCGAACAGCGCGGCTCCAACCTCTCGCAAGGCCAGCGGCAATTGCTCAGTTTTGCACGGGCGCTGGTGGCCGACGCCAAGATACTGGTGCTCGACGAAGCCACTGCCAATATCGACAGCTATACCGAGCGACAGATTCAGAAGGCGCTGTTGACCCTGCTTGAGGGTCGCACCGGCATGGTCATTGCCCACCGGCTGGCCACCATTCGTGGCGCCGATCGGATCATCGTGCTGCAGAATGGCGAACTGATCGAAACCGGCAATCATGACGAACTGATGGAACTCGGCGGGCTCTACGCCAAGCTCTACAACATGAACTATTCCAGCTTTGACGACATTCCCGATGAACTGGTGAGCCAGGGCAACGCAAAGGCCGCCTCAACCTGAGGCGGTCTGGCTGGCCAGCGCTTCCCGGCGCGTATTCGGCATCCCCTCATGCCGCATTGGTTCTTGGCGCATGCCACTGGCGCAGTCATGACTAGCCTCGACTTTGAGGGAAAACGGGCATGACGATCTGGATCACTGCGGTGCTGCTGCTGGCAGTGTTTGCCACCTCAACACTCTCGGGCGTCTTCGGCATGGCCGGCGGCCTCGTACTTCTGGGCATTCTGCTGACAATTCTGCCCGTGGGCACTGCAATAGCGGTTCAGGGCGCCATCCAGATTGTCGCCAATGGTTCTCGGGCTTTTCTGTCCCGCGCCTTCATCGACTGGAAAATCCTCGGCACCATCTGCCTGGGGCTGCTGGTGGCGGGCATCATCCTGTTCATCGTGCGTTACACGCCCGATCTGGCCACCGTCTGCATCACCATCGGTCTGCTGCCCGTTCTGGTCTGGATCCCCAAGCACTGGCTGGCGCTTGATGCCAGCAAGCCAGCGCACGCATTTTTCTGTGGCCTGCTCGGCGGTGGGCTGAACCTGACGGTCGGCGTGTCCGGCCCCACCGTCGATATCTTCTTCATCCGTACCGAGATGGATCGCCGCAAGGTTATTGCCACCAAGGCGGCCACCCAGGTCGTGTCCCATGCGGCCAAGGTTGTGTTCTACTGGAATGCCACCCAGGTCCTGACCCCGCTTGAATGGGGCGCCATTGCGCTGGCCGCGCCCTTCGCCATTGCTGGCACCAGTGCCGGACACTGGATCCTGCAGCGGCTGACCGACGCCAATTTCCGCGCCTGGACGCGGCTGATCGTGACCGCGATAGGGATTTTCTATCTGCTGCGCGGCATTTCCTTGCTGATCTGACGCTGATGGGTATGGTGCCCTCAGGAGACCAGATGACACCGTTCGACAGCGTTACCGCGCGCTTGATTCTATTGCTGGCCGATACCGGTTCGATCGGCCGCGCCGCCGAGCGCGAGGGCATTGCCTCTTCGGCTGTCAGCCGCCGCGTATCAGACCTCGAAAGTCGCCTGGGGGTCGTCCTGTTTGACCGCTCCGCGCACGGGGTGAAGCTGACCACGGCGGGTCTGTCCTATGCCGAGGGTTGTCGCACCGTCTTGCGCGCCATTGCCGACCTCGATGCCGTCATGGCCGATTTTGGCAGCGGCCAGCGCGGCGCGCTCCGACTGGCCTGTACCAGTTCGGCACTCACCGGGCGGTTGCCCGAATTGCTCGCACGCTACGCGGACAAGCATGTCGGCATCGATCTCGATATTCAGGAAATGAGCGCAGCCAAAGCACTGCTGGCGCTGGACGAAGGGCGAGCCGATGTCGCCATCGTCTCGGACAATTACGATTTCACGCGCTTCGACATCAAACCTTTTGAGGATGATCGAGTGTGGGTTGTGGCGCCGCCTGATCACGCCCTGGCGGACCGGATCGAGCCGCGCAAGGATATCGCCTTTGCCGCCGTGCTCGATCATCCCATTGTCGGCATTCATCACGCCGGCTCGCTTGATCGACTACTGGCCGATGCCGCCAAGGCCGCCGACAAGCCGCTGACGGAAACGCTGCGCGTCGAGAGTTTCCCGGCGCTGGTACGCATGGTTGAGGCCGGTTTTGGCATCGGCTTTCTACGCTCGACCAGCCTGCATCTGCTGGCCGGCACCGATCTGATCTGCGCCCCTTTGGCTGAGCCTTGGGCATTGCGCCAGCTTCTGGTGGCACGCCGCAAGTCGACGCCGCTCTCGGCCGCGGTGAAGACCTTCATTACCTTGTGCAGCGAAACCTACGTCCCCTCAATCTGAGGCTTGCGACATTTCGGCGCTTTCGCGCGCCGCGGTGCCATCCTATGAGTGAGCCATGAACAGCGCGCGCAGCTTCAGCAGAGAGATCGGAACGGCCCTGGCCGTGCTCGCCGTCTATCTGTTTACCATTCTGGCGCCGCTGCACGAAGCCCGCGCCAGCCAACTGGCCTTTGAGGAACTCGGCTACAGCACCATCCAGACCGGCTGGGTGCTGTGTAATTCGCTCGAAACCAAAGGGCAGGACGGCGACGTTTCGCTCACCAAATGCCCCGTAACCGGTATTGGCAAGCCTGCCGCGGTGGCGCCCACGTCGACAGCGCTGGTACTCGAGCAGCGCCCCGCACGCCTGACGGCCCCGCGCCCCTTTGCGACGCAGACCCCGACGCCTGCGATCATTGCCGCACCATCGGGACCGCGCGGACCGCCGGCACTGGTTTGACCGCCCGAGCCATTGGGCTCGCCTCAAATCACACTGCCATTTCCGGAGATCATCATGATCACTCTGCTGCGCGCCGCCCTTGCGGCCACTCTTCTGCTCGTTACCCCAGCCTTCGCCCATAACGGTGTTGTTCACCTCGGTGGAATCAACATCTCGGCGCCCTTCACCCGCGCCACCCTGCCCAATGCGCCGGTCGGGGGTGGCTTTCTGACCATCGAGAATACAGGTGATCAGACTGACCGTCTCATCTCGGCCACATCCAGCGTAGCTGGCGACACCCAAATCCATGAAATGTCTATGCAGGGCGACGTCATGAAGATGCGTGAATTGGCCGAAGGGCTGGAAATCCCCGCCGGTGCAACCGTGGCCCTGGCTCCCGGCGGCTACCACATCATGTTCATGGGTCTCAATCAGGCCTTCGTTGAAGGCGAAAGCATCACCATCACGCTGGTATTTGAGAAGGCCGGTTCGGTTGAAGTCGAACTGCCCGTGCTTGGCACTGCAGCCGATAGTGCAGGGCATGGCGCAATGGAAATGGATCACGACGCCAGCCAGGATGTTGCGCCCATGATGGACCATGGCGCCCTGAACAGCGAAAGCACCAATTGATGGACCTTGGGACCATTCGTTTCTGGCTCTGGGGATTGGTTGGTGCGCTGGCATTGACGGCCGGAGCCGGGGTGTTTTTGCTGCGCGAACCACCCAAACCCGCGTCGGGCTTTGGCACGGGGAGCTATGATCTGGTTGATCAGAAAGGCAATGCGGTGGATGAAACCATCTTTGTGGGCCATCCCTCGGCGCTATTCTTTGGTTTCACCCATTGCCCTGAAGTGTGCCCCACAACCATGGCGGAAATGGCCGGTTGGTTTGAAGCGCTTGGCGATGAAGGCGAGGATCTGCGCGCCTACTTCGTCACGGTCGATCCAGAACGCGATACGCCAGAAATCCTCGCTGACTATGTCGGTTGGGTCAGTGATCGCATTACCGGCCTGACCGGCTCGCCCGAGGAAATTGCCAAGATCGCCCGGTCCTGGGCTGTCTTTTACGAGCGCGTGCCGCTCGAAGGCGACGATTACACCATGGACCACAGCGCCTCGGTTTTCCTGATCGACGACAACGGCGAATTCCAGGGCACAATTGCCTATCGCGAAGATCAGACCACGGCACTGGCAAAGCTGCGCATGCTGCTGGCCAAGTCCTGATCCCCCGCCCGGTCTGATTAAGTTCAGCCCGGGCGCTTATAATATGACGAAAAATATCAGATTAGCTTTTGACTCCGCTTGGCGGCGTGGATAATAACCGGACATACTCAATCATGTTTGATTGTGCCCCTGTTTGTCGTTCCCGATTGGATGCCAAGTGAACAAGCTTACTCACACGCCCGCCATTCTCGCAGCGCTGGTCGCTGGCGCTCTTGCCCTGCCCAGCATGTCCCTGGCGCAAGACGTCACGGTCACCCATGCACAGGGCGAAACCACTATTTCCGGTGTACCAGCAAAGGTGCTGACCTCGGACTGGGCTGCATTTGATAACCTGCATGCCATGGGCATTGCCGTTGCCGGCGTACCTGCCTCCAACTCCCCGGCTTATCTTCAGGGGTTCGTGGCGCCAGATGCGTTGCAGATCGGCTCGCTGTTTGAGCCCGATTTTGAAGGAATCGCCGCCTCGGAAGCTGATCTTTACGTCGTTGGCGCCCGCTCGCGCGCAGCCTACGAGACGGCCAAGGACATTCTGCCCACCATCGACATGTCGATCGACAATGCCGACATCATTGGTGGCATTGAGGCCAATCTGACCAAGCTGGGGGAAATCTTCCAGCTGCAGGACAAGGCTGCCGAACTCAACGCCGCGCTCGACGCCAAAGTGGCTGAGGTCAAGGCTGCTGCCGACGGCAAGGGCAATGCTCTGGTGCTGGTCACCAATGCCGGCAATGTCGGCGTCTATGGTCCCGACAGCCGCGTTGCCTGGATCCACAATCAGCTCGGTATTCCCACTGCCATGCCTGACGTCGAAGATGGCGATCACGGTGGCGACGGCATCTCGTTTGAGTTCATCCTGGAAACCAACCCCGACTGGCTGTTCGTTATCGACCGCGATGCGGGAACCGGCGAAAGCACCGGCGCAGCCGCTGCCCTGCTCGACAACGAACTGGTCAACCAGACCAGTGCTGCCCAGAACGGGCACATCGTCTATCTCGATCCGCAGGCTGCTTACATCACCATGCACGGCTATACCGGCGTGATGCTGCTGCTCGATCAGGTGCTGGCCGGCCTGAACGGCTAATCCCCCACGAGAACCAACCAACACCCGGCTGTTTCGGCAGCCGGGTGTTTGCCTGTTTGATTGGAGCTGGTCGCGATGCGCCTGCTTGCTCTTGCCATCGGGGCAACCATTGCCCTGGCCATTGTCAGCCTGTTTGTTGGTGTCAGCGATGTTTCGCTTGGCACCCTTTGGGCGTCTGACGCTGATAGCCGCGCGATGCAGGTACTGCTGATCAGCCGCATTCCACGCACACTGGCGATCATTCTGGCAGGCAGTTCGCTCGCCATTGCCGGGCTGGTGATGCAGATGGTGGTACGCAACCGCTTCGTCGAACCCTCCACCGCGGGCACAACCGAAGCTGCCAGCCTCGGTTTTCTCGTCGTCACCATTCTGGCGCCGGGTTGGCCCTTGATGGCCAAGATGCTGGTTGCCGCTGCCTTTGCTTTGGCGGGAACCGCTTTGTTCCTGCGGATTTTGCGGGTGGTGCCGCTGCGCGACCAATTGCTGGTGCCACTGGTCGGCATCATGCTGGGCGGCATTATTGGGGCCGTCACCAGTTTTTTTGCCTACCGATACGGTCTGCTGCCCTCGCTGCTCGCCTGGAACATGGGCGACTTCTCCGGCATTCTTCGCGGCCGTTATGAACTGCTCTGGATCGGTCTAGCCTGCGCCATTCTCGCCTATGTCGCGGCTGACCGGTTCACCGTGGCGGGCATGGGCAAGGACTTCACCACCAATCTGGGTCTGAACTATGAGCGCGTCATGGTGCTCGGACTGGTCATCGTTTCGCTGATCAGCGCAGTGGTACTGGTCAGCGCCGGGTCCATCCCGTTTCTGGGCCTGATCATTCCTAATCTGGTCAGCCTGTTTGTCGGTGACAATATGCGCCGCACCGTGCCCTGGGTGGCTGTGTCTGGAGCCGGCTTCGTGCTGGCCTGCGATATTCTGGGACGCCTGATCCGGGCTCCCTATGAAATCCCCATCAGCGTGGTGGTCGGCGTCGCCGGTAGCGCCATCTTCCTCTATCTGCTGCTGCGGACCCCGCGCCATGCCAGTTAAGCTCTCTCGCCCGGTCCTTGCTCTGATCGTTCTCAGCCTGCTCGCGCTGGTTTCACTTCTCTGCTTCATGACGCTCGGCGCCAAGGGCAGCTGGAGCTTTGTGCTGCCTTTCCGAGGCCGCAAACTGCTGGCGCTGGTGCTGGTGGCCTATGCGGTGGCGGTCTCGACCGTGCTATTTCAGACGGTCACCAATAACCGCATTCTGACCCCCTCCATCATGGGGTTCGACGCGCTCTACATCCTGCTCCAGACCGCCATTGTCTTTTTTCTGGGCGCCGGTGCCTTGACCACGCTGAACGACCAGGCCCAGTTCGGTGTCGAGATCGTCGTGATGGTCGTGTTCTCCGGCCTGCTGTTCCGCTGGCTGTTTCTGGGTGAAGAGCGCAGCCTGCATTTGCTGGTACTGGTCGGGATTGTCTTTGGCATTCTGTTTCGCAGCCTGAGCCAGTTCATGCAGCGTCTGCTCGATCCCAACGCCTTCAATGTGCTGCAGGACAGCTTTTTTGCCAGTTTCGCCACGGTCGATACGACCTTGCTGACCACATCTACCATCATTGTCATCGCCGTTAGCCTGGTCGCGTTCCGCCTTGGTCACACCTTCGATGTGCTCGCGCTTGGGCGGTCCCAGGCGATCAATCTGGGCGTGCCCTACAAGCGCACGGTGGTGACCATTCTGATGCTGGTCTCGGTGCTGGTCGCCGTCTCCACCGCGCTGGTGGGACCCATCACCTTTTTCGGCCTGTTGGTCGCCAGTCTTGCGCATGGATTGGTGGGCACCAGCCGTCACAAATTCGTGCTGCCTGCTGCCGTGCTGCTGTCGATCATCTTTCTGGTCGGCGGCCAGACCGTGCTCGAACGCGTATTTGCCTTTGATACGGCCCTCTCGATCATCATCGAGTTTCTGGGTGGTATCGTCTTTATCTTCCTTGTTCTGCGGAGAGCTGCCCGATGATCGTCACCCAGGGCGTCACCAAGCATTACGGAACCAGTTGCGTTGTCGACGGCGTCTCGCTGAACCTGCCGGCCGGCGGCATCACCTCAATTATCGGCCCCAACGGCGCGGGCAAGTCCACGCTGCTTTCAATGGTCAGTCGCCTGATGGCCATGGACACAGGCACCGTTGTCATTGATGGACTCAATATCGCGACCACGCCCAGCGACGTACTCGCGCGCCGCCTGTCCATTTTGCGCCAGGACAACCACATGACCGCCCGTCTGACGGTGCGCGATCTGGTCAGCTTTGGTCGCTATCCCTATTCCAAAGGACGCCTGACCACAGATGATCAGTACCACATCGAACAGGCGCTGGGTTACCTCAACCTGCTCGAACTTGCTGATCGCTTCCTTGACGAGCTTTCGGGCGGCCAGCGTCAGCGGGCGTTTGTCGCCATGGTGCTGTGTCAGGACACTGATTATGTGCTGCTCGACGAGCCGCTCAACAATCTCGACATGAAGCACGCCATGGGCATGATGAAACTGCTGCGCCGTGCCGCCGATGAGCTCGGCAAGACCGTGGTATTGGTGCTGCACGACATCAATTTCGCGTCCTGGTATTCGGACTACATCGTCGCCATGAAGCTGGGCAAGGTGGTGGGGCAGGGCGCTGTCGATGCCATGATTGATCCCGAGGTACTCTCGAAAATCTATGAGATGGACATCAAGGTGCACAAGATCGGTGGGCAGAAAATCAGTGTCTATTACGGGTGACGATTCAGCCTGCGATGGCTAACCTGAAGCCAAGATCGCAAAGGAGCGCACCATGAAGCCATCGATTTCCATCATTACCATCGGTGTCGATGATCTGGAGCGCGCCTTCGTGTTCTATCGGGCTCTGTTCGACATCGCCGAAGAGCAGATCGGCGCTGGAGAAGACCACGTAGCCTTCTTTTTTGATGACGGTTTTTCCTTTGTATTGTTCCCGCGCGAGCAGATCGCCCAGACAGCCGGCAAGGACATCGCCGTGGCCGGGACGCCCGGCTTTGTGCTCAGCCACCAGGCATCCAGCGCAGCAGAAGTCGACGAAATCTTGCGCAAGGTGCTGGCCGGTGGTGGCGCCATAGTCACCGAAGGCACCCAGTCCGAATGGGGCTATTCTGCCTATTTCGAGGACAGTGAAGGCAATATCTGGGAGCTGATGGCTCAGCCGCCCGCCAATTAGCTGCTAGAAGCCGCCGCCGGTCTTGAAGCCGCCATGCTTGCGTGTGCCACCTGAGCCGGTGCGGGGCCGTGAAAACCCGCCGCCTGATCCCGAGCCACCCGAGGGGCGTCCGAAACCGCCACCGAAGCCGCCCTTGGTCTTGCCGCCCGCACCGCCACCAAAGCTGTTATCGGGCCACTTGAAGCCGCCATTATCTGGCCAGGGGTTGTTCGAGCGCTGACGACCATTATTGGGCAGGCCGACGCCACCACCCCAGTCCGAGGTGCCTGCGCTCCAGTTCTGGCTGCGCTGCCAACTGTCCCAATAGCTCGCAGCGGTAATGCCGCCGCGCAGGAAATCATTGAGCAGATCGCCCACCAGCCGGTCTTCGCGGAAGGTCGAGCGCGGATCATCAAACCGCTGCTTTTTGAACTCCCACTGAATGTCTTCCAGCTCGCGCCGCCGGGCCGCCAGGGTCTTGAGGCGCTCTTTCTGCTCGCGCGTCTCCTGATCTTCTTCGCGTGCCCGGGCTCGGGCATCGTCGATCTGGGCAACGATCGTGTCGTCTTGGCCCGTGCGGGTGCGACGGGCGTCAGCCAGCAGGGTTTTGATATCTTCGCGCCCTAGTGCGGTCGCCAGTTCTGCCGATGCGCTTTCAAATGCCGGGTTGAGCCCTTGCGACAGGCCGGCAACGGTCTTGGCGGTCTCATCGCGCTGGTCCTCATGCGCCATGATTTGAGCATCCAGCGCATCGATCCGCTGCTGAGCGCTTTCCATCGCTTCGCGAATGGGTTTGCCCCCGGCGGTGTCGATGGCTTCGGTCTCCAGAGCATCCAGCTCGGTCTCGGCCACGCTGGCAATCGCAATCTGCCGTTCGGCATGCTCACGCAGCCGCAACGGAATCTCATTGAGCATGGCAAAGTTCGGCCGCGCCTTGTGGAATTTGATCAGTCCGGCCACCAGGCCGTCGAGATAGCGCACCAGATTGTTGGCGCGATAGTTCGAGGTGCCATAGCCGGCTTCCCACAGATACATAAACAGAGGGTCGTCGCGGTAAGGCTGTCCCTTCTCATCACGGTCCGCTTCGGCCTGTTCGGTCTTACGCATCGACTGCGCCGCCACTTCAGCCAGCTCGCTGGCCTTCTGCCGCTTGGCAGCAAAGGCGGGGTCGCGCGCAATCGTCGCCCCCAGCTTGCTCGCCAGCGCCTTGAGCTGGGCCTGATGGTTCTCAAACTGCTTGAGCGCATCGGCGCGTTCGCCGGTGAGTTTGTTGAGCGCTTCGTCAATGCTGGCAATAGCGCTTTCGGCCTTGCTCAGCTCCTTGGCATGGGTCTTGATCTGCGCGCGTGCCTTGGTCTCAGCCGTGGTAATGGCGCCATCAAGCTCGCCCTGCACCGCCGGGTCGAGCCGCAAACGGGCCAACTGCCGGAACAGCTCGGCCTCGCTCTCGCGGATCTTGCTGATGCGCTCGGCCGAACGGGCGAGACGCTTGGAAATTTCGTCTTCCTCGCGACGGATATCGCGCATCGCCTCGTCAAGGCTCGCCAGGGCTTCGGGACCGCGGATACTCATAGCTCTACCACCGCGTCACCGCCCCGCCGGATACCGGCACATTGTATTCGACATCTACAAAACCATACGATTTACGACCGATCTCATTGCTCTGGATGATGCCGTCATCCTGCTTGTCGGCCACGACGGCCTCGTAGACCGACTCTGGGACCCGCACGCCCCATTTAGCCACAGTTTCTGTCTGACCGTTCTCCTCGTTCAGGATTGGCAGGCTGATGGCATCTCCATCGGTATCGAGCGCTTCGACCACCAGATAGTAATTGGTGGCGTCGGTATTGATTTCCGGGAAGGTCCAGAAGCCCGATTGCTCATCGGGGCGATTGACCACCCGCAGTGTATATTCCTGACGTAACTGGTCGCGCAGCGTGGTCAGATCAGCAACCGCTGCTTCTGCAGCAGCGCGGTCACCTTCAGCAGCAAAGGTTTGACCGCGGGTCCGCAGGGCCTCGGCATCCACAACGGCCTGCTGCACCTTGGTTTCTTCAAAAATGGTCTCATATAGCGCGTCCATCTGCGCTGGCAGACCTTCGGCCAGCTCGATCCTGGCCTGTTCGGCCTGTCCGGCTTGATACGGTTGCCAGACGCCGAAATAGCCAATCATGACCGCCAGTACCGCGCCGACTATGGCGAGCACGGGCTTGCCCCATTGCTTGCGACCCACATAGAGCTTGGCTAGGGTCACACCAAAGCTTGGCTCGGGCGCATCATAGGCAAAACGACTTTCCTGCAGTGCCGCCACACCCTCTTTGAGGATGTGGTCTGGCACTTCAATGCCCTGCTGATGATAGATATCGCGCAGCTTGGAGATCAGTTGCGCTTCTTTAGCGGCGGTGTCGAGTTCACGCGTCGCCAGACCTTGCTGGTGACGCAGGGTATCCACCACATCCATCGCCAGCATGACTTCGTCCAGGGGTGCAGCGGACTTTGCGGTCGCGTCACTCATAATTGCCGTCCACCCGTATGCGTCTCTCGGCTCAGTTCCGGTCCTCGAGCAGCAGCGCATTGCCCTCGGCAGCCAAAGCCGCCAGACGGCGCTTGCCATCTTCCACAGCGTCGCGGATTTCCTCGGAATTCTTGGTCGACGCGACGCGCATCTCGTTGATGATGGTGCGGCTCTTCTCCTGGAAGTTCACCACCGAATCCACCAGCTTCTTGACCGCATCGGCGCGCACCGTTGGGCCGTAGCCGGCCCGGACGGCTTCCTCAGTTACCTTGTCGCCGATCTCGGAAAGGGTTTCGAGGCTCTTGCTCATCCCTTCCTTCATGGCGTTCAGTGTCTCGGTGGATTCATGCAGGCCAAACATGCCGGTGAACGACGCGGACAATGCGGTCAGCACGGTCTCATTGGTCGAGAAGAACGAAATCGACTGCTGATAGACCCGCTCCTTGGCATTGGTCGTCTGCATCAGACGAGCCATGACCACTTCGGACGTGTTGTACGAAATGGTCAGATTGTCCGAGAGATCCTTGGCGATCTGATAGCGCGACTCTTCATTTTGCATGTCGCGCAGCTTTTCGTCGCGATCCATTTCCAGGCGCGCACGATCAGCAGGAACGCTGCCGGCATACGTCGAGACGGCTTCCGAAGCAGCCTGGAGGATGTTCTTTTTCTCGGTGAGACGCTTTTCAGCGGTACCCAGCACTTCCAGGGCCATCACTTCTGACTGCTTGAGCGCGCCACGGAAGTCGCGATAGGCCTCCAGAATGGTGTGTTCGCGGTCGATCTGATCCTTGGTGTCGGCCGTGACGGCCAGATAGGTGTCGCGAATCTTGTCAAACCGCGTGGCGATATCGCCGCGGCTGACCTTCATCCACACATTGGACGCCCGCTCAAGCAGGTCGAGCTTGTTGTCTGCCAGCTGGTCGACCATGCCCTTGGCGTCGTCGCGGATGGAATCAAAACCCTTGGTGATGTCTTCGTAGCGCTCACCGATCTTCATGGCGGCGATCTGCTCGCGGACCACTTCATTGAAGGCGCTCGCCTGGCTCAGCGTGCGACCAATCAGTACCACGCGGGTCTCGTCCAGTTCGGTGATCTTGGCGAGCAGGCCGGTAATGGGGGCTTCACCCTGCTGTTCAGGCCAGATCCCCAGGTCGCGAATGGCGTTGACCGCCTTGTCCAGATACTGCAGCGGCTTGTCAGCCGACATCGCGACTGGCGCCACTTCAGTTGCTGGTGCAGTGGTCACTTCATTGGCCATTGTATCGCTCCCCGTATGATTGACGCCGAACCGGCGGAATGCCCTCGTCGCGCTATTGATCGCCGCTGGGTCGCTGCCTGACAATTGCAACTGCCCATTCAGACAACTATTTAGACCATATTGGTGCGAAAAAGCCGCACGTAAAGAGCAAGGCCCGCAACTATGGCAAGCAAGTGTTTCTGGTGGTATCGCGGCCACAATAGGGCCGTCATGCAACATAAGCGCGAAGGTGGCCGCTAATGGACTTTGGTGGACGCTATATCGTCGCCGCCCCGCGCGTGGCCGTGTGGGCTGCACTCAACGACACCGCCATGCTCAAGGCGGCGATTCCGGGCTGTCACAAGATTGCCTGGTCCGGCGCGGACACGCTGGATCTTGAGATCAAGGTCAATCTTGGCGTGGTGCACCCCGTCTTCAAAGGCGATCTGGCCCTGACCGGCATCGTGCCAGCGGAGCGCTATACGCTGACCGGGCGGGGCAAGGGTGGATTGCTCGGTCTGGCTGAAGGCTCGGCCGACATCGTTCTCTCCGATCGCGGCGAGCAGACGTTGCTGGTGTTTGACGCCAAGGGCGGTGCGTCGGGCCAGATCATGAAGCTGGGCAAGGCAATCATCGGCAATTCGGCGCAGAAGATCATTGACGGCTTCTTTGAGCGGTTCGGCGCGGCCATGGGTGCTGAGGTTACCCCGCTGCCGGTCGAGGAGGACGCCAGCACCAATTAAGCGCGCGCTAACCATGCCCGCGTCTGCCCTCAAACCATCACAATCGGACGATCTCAATTGCAGTAGGGAATGCCTCCGCATTCGCTCAACCTTGAAACAAATTGCAATGACCTCCCGCACAAGAGACACGATCGCCCTGTTCGCTATTGGCTCCCTGGCCATTCTGGTGGTGTTCTCGCCCGATATTGATCTCGAGGGCCTGTTCCAGGCCGTCCTGTCGCGCTGGTAGCTCTGGCCGATAGTTTGGGCAAATCGCCGCGCAGCACGCAGGCTTGATGTTCAAAATTTGACCAATCGGAAAAAAATGGGCGATTCCATCTTGCAAGTGCTGCATTTGCACGGTTGTATCGCTGCCTAGAGCACGCCGAGTGTCCGCTGGAGCGTATTGCCAGCGCGAGCGTGCGAGACAGGGAGACGAACTCGATGAAATTTTCCACCTTTACCAAGGCTGTTGCTGGCGGCGTTGCGCTGAGCGCGATCCTCACAGGCACTGCCTTTGCCGACCCCGCAGTCATCTATGATCTGGGCGGCAAGTTCGACAAGTCGTTCAACGAAGCCGCTTATAACGGTGCCGAAGCCTGGAAGGCCGAAACCGGCGGCAGCTTCCTTGATCTTGAACTGCAGAACGATGCCCAGCGCGAACAGGCTCTGCGCCGCTTCGCTGGTCAGGGTGCAAACCCCATCGTTATGGCTGGCTTCTCCTGGACTGCTGCGCTTACCGCTGTGGCGCCAGAATTCCCCGACACCAATTTTGTCGTGATCGATACCGTCGTTGACGCACCAAACGTGCAGTCGATCATTTTTGATGAGCACACTGGCTCGTTCCTGGTCGGCGCTCTGGCCGCACTCAAGTCCGAAACCGGCACTGTCGGCTTCGTTGGCGGCATGGACGTTCCACTGATCCACAAGTTCTACTGTGGCTATGCTCAGGGCGCCAAGGCCGTCAACGCAGACATCAAGCTGATCGAAAACTACACTGGCACCACTCCAGCTGCGTGGAACGATCCCGTGACTGCTGGCGAACTGACCAAGGCTGCCATCGATAACGGCGCTGACGTGATCTTCGCCGCCGCTGGTGGCTCGGGCCTTGGCGTGCTTCAGGCTGCCAAGGATGCCGGCAAGTACTCGATCGGTGTCGACAGCAACCAGAACTACCTCCAGCCCGGTTCGGTGCTGACCTCTATGCTCAAGCGCGTTGACGTGGCTGTGCAGAACGCTCTGACCGAAGCCGCCGATGACGCTACCTTCCAGCCCGGCCTGACCGTGCTTGGTCTGGCTGAAAACGGTGTTGGCTACTCGCTGGACGAGAACAACGCCGACCTGATCACTGCCGATATGCAGACCACGGTTGACGAGCTCTCGGCTCAGATCCAGTCCGGTGCGCTGGTCGTGCACGACTACACCACCGACTCAACCTGCCCGCTCTAAGCCCAGCTAGATGAGCCAAGACGACTCCATGAACTCGCAGCGGCCGGAAACGGCCGCTGCATCCGCCCCGGCCAATGGCTGGGCAATTCAGCTTGAGAAGATCAACAAGCGATTTGGCGCTGTTCACGCCAACAAGGACATTGACCTCCGGGTCGCGCGGGGCTCCATCCACGGTATCGTGGGCGAGAACGGCGCTGGCAAATCGACGCTGATGTCCATCCTGTATGGCTTCTACACGGCCGACAGCGGCACCATCCGCGTCAATGGCACCGAGCAGGAAATCACCGATAGCCGCCATGCTCTGGCACTGGGCATCGGTATGGTGCACCAGCACTTCATGCTGGTCGATAATTTCTCGGTTCTCGAAAACGTCGTTCTGGGCGCCGAGGACTCCGGTTTCATCAAGCCCAGCCTTGACCGCGCGCGTCAGGAGCTCAACCGGCTCGAAACCGAATACGACCTTGAGGTCGATCCCGATGCGATCATCGAGGACATCTCGGTCGGACAGCAGCAGCGCGTCGAAATTCTCAAGGCGCTCTACCGCGGCGCTGAAACCCTGATTCTGGACGAACCCACGGGCGTGCTGACGCCAAGGGAAGCCGACGATCTGTTCCGCGTGCTGGAAACACTGCGCGCTCAGGGCAAGACAGTTATCCTGATCACGCACAAGCTGCGTGAAATCATGGCGATTACCGACAGCGTGTCGGTGATGCGTCAGGGCGAAATGGTGGCCACCCTCAAGACCGCCGACACCAGCCCCGAAGAGATCGCCGAACTGATGGTCGGTCGCCACGTCTTGCTCGAAGTCGAAAAAGGCCCGGCCAAGCCCGGCGAAAAGCTGCTCGAAGTGCACAATCTCGTCGTCAAGGACGACATGGGTGTCACCCGGGTCAAGAATGTCAGCTTCTCGGTACGCGCCGGCGAGATCGTCGGTATTGCCGGCGTTTCCGGCAATGGCCAGAGCGATCTGCTTGAGGCCGTCAGCGGCATGCGTGACCAGTCCGCGGGCGATATTATCCTCAAGGGTGTCACCCTCTCGCTGGCCGGCGATGACGGCGCTTCGCGCGCCCGCGCCGCGGGTTTGGCCCATGTGCCCGAGGACCGTCAGCGCATGGGTCTGGTGACCCAGTTTGCCGAATGGGAAAATGCCATCCTGGGCTACCAGAACAGTCCCGAATACGGCACCAACGGCTTCCTCGACATCAAGGCCGCCAAAAAGCGTGCTGCCGAACATGTCGAACTGTTCGACGTGCGACCGGCCAATATCAATCTCAAAACCTCGCTGTTCTCCGGCGGCAACCAGCAGAAAATCGTGCTGGCACGTGAAATGGAGCGCGACCCCGATGTGCTGGTCGTTGGTCAGCCCACCCGTGGCGTCGATATCGGGGCCATCGAGTTCATCCACAATCAGATCATCAAGATGCGCGACGAGGGCAAGGCGATCCTGCTTGTCTCGGTCGAGCTCGACGAAATCCGTTCTCTGGCCGACCGCATCCTGGTGATGTTTGACGGCCAGATCGTCGGTGAAGCCGATCCAGCCACCGCCACTGAAGGCGAGCTGGGCCTGATGATGGCCGGTATCGGCAACGACAAGAAGGCCGCCCAATGAGCGCCCGTAGACCTCTTCCGCGCTGGGCTGATGTGGCCCTGCTGCCCGCGATCAACCTGCTTCTGGCGTTTCTGGTGTCCGGTCTTGTGGTGCTGCTGGTGGGTGAAAACCCGCTGCACGCCATTCAGGTCATCATCTATGGCGCCTTCGGCTATGGCGACGGCTTCGGCTATACGCTGTACTACACGACCAACTTCATCTTCACCGGCCTGGCTGTGGCCGTTGCCGCCCATGCCGGACTGTTCAATATTGGCGGTGATGGACAGGCCTATGTCGCCGGGCTTGGTGCCATTGTCGTCGCTCTGGCGCTTGATCAGACCCATTGGCTGATCGCCATGCCGCTGGCCATTCTCGCCGCTGCGGCTGTTGGCGGCTTCTGGGCCTTCATTCCCGGCTATCTGCAGGCCAAGCGCGGCAGCCACGTCGTGATCACCACGATCATGTTCAACTTCATCGGCGCCGCGCTGATGGTTTACATGGTCAATCGCGTGCTCAAGCCTGCCAGCAGCATGGCGCCTGAATCCGACACCATCGAGATGGGTGGCCGCGTGCCGCAGTTGCGCGAGTTCAGCTCATTCTTTGGCTACTCGCCGGTAAACCTGTCCATCGTCATTGCGGTTTTGGCCCTGATCGGGGTCTACATCCTGATCTGGCACACCAAGTTCGGCTATGCCGTACGGGTATTGGGCGCCAACCCGACCGCCTCCCGCTATGCGGGTATTTCAAACTCCAAGATGATCATGATCACCATGGCTATTTCCGGCGCACTGGCCGGGATGGTGGCGATCAACGAAGTGATGGGCGTGCAACATCGCCTGGTGCTCGACTTTGTCGCAGGTGCCGGGTTCGTGGGCATCGCTGTGGCCCTGATGGGCCGCAACCATCCCATCGGCATCCTGCTTGCATCGCTTCTGTTTGGCGCCCTCTATCAGGGTGGTCAGGAGTTGCAATTCGTTATTCCCGCCATCACCAAGGAAATGATTGTCGTGATCCAGGCGCTGGTGATCCTGTTCACCGGTGCCATGGAAGGGCTGTTCCGCCCCTCTCTGGAGCGCAGCTTCATGCTGTTCTCACCTGAGCAAAAGTCTGAAGCCATCGAGCGGGAAACCGCCAAGACGGAGAGCTGACCGATGGATCTTTCAGCAACCCTTTCCATTCTGGACGCGACCATTCGCCTGTCCACCCCGCTTCTGCTCGCCTGTCTGGCTGGCATGTATTCCGAACGCGCTGGCGTGTTCGATATTGGTCTTGAAGGCAAGATGCTTGCTGCCGCGTTCGCAGCTGGTGCCGTCGCCGCCGTTACAGGCTCGGCCTGGCTGGGCCTTGCAGCCGGCATGCTCGTCTCATTGGCCACCGCACTGTTGCAGGGTTTTGCCGCAATCTCGCTCAAGGGCAATCAGTTGATTGCCGGCGTTGCGATCAACATGCTGGCGGCTGGTCTGACGACATTTCTGGGGCAAACCTGGTTCCATCAGGGCGGGCGCACCCCGCCGCTGGGCGATGGCGGCCGCTTTGAGCCGATCACCCTGCCATTCGCCGAACAGCTCCAGGGCGTGCCCGTGCTCGGGCCAATCTACTACGACCTGCTATCGGGCCACTACCTGCTGGTCTATATCGCCTTCATCATGGTGGCGGTAACCTGGTTCGTGCTGTTCCGCACCCGGTTTGGCCTGCGGCTGCGCGCTGTGGGTGAAAACCCCAAGGCCGTCGATACCGCCGGTATTTCCGTGGTCAAACTGCGCTTTCAGGCCGTTATCATCACCGGTCTGCTGTGCGGGCTGGCAGGCGCCTATTTCTCCATCGCCCAAGGCTCGGGCTTCGGCAATAACATGACGGCGGGCAAGGGCTTTATCGCTTTGGCCGCGCTGATCTTTGCCAAGTGGAAGCCTGTCCCGGCCATGTTTACCTGCCTGCTGTTCGGCTTTCTCGATGCAATGCAGATCCGTCTGCAGAGCGCAGAGCTGTTCGGTATCGAAGTGCCCGTACAGGCCATTCAGGCGTTGCCCTATGTGCTCACAGTGGTTCTGCTGGCGGGCTTTATCGGCAAGGCTGTGGGCCCCAAGGCTGGCGGCGTCCCCTATACCAAGGAGCGCTAGCGGCTACGCTGGCGTCAGACAATGACACACACTGCAACGGACAAGGCCTTGTACGAGGCCGCGGCTGCTATTCGCGCTAAATCCTACTCGCCCTATTCCAACTTTGCCGTTGGTGCAGCGATCCTGGCCGATGACGGTCAGATTTACGCCGGCTGCAATATCGAGAATGCGGCCTTCCCGCAGGGCAATTGCGCCGAGGCCTCCGCCATTTCGGCGATGATCGCGGCGGGTGGCAAACGCATCAAGCGCATCTATGTGATCGGCACGGGCGCCGCGCCGGTCACCCCTTGCGGTGGCTGCCGCCAGCGCATCCGCGAGTTTGCCGATCTTGATGTGGAGGTGATCTCTCACGGTGTCGACGGCGATCCGCTTACCTGCACGCTCGACTATTTGCTGCCGCATAGTTTCGGCCCGGAGTATCTTTCGAAATGACCAAGGCATCCAAGACAATCCGCAAGATTGCCGGCGATCAGCCCATCGACGCCGCCATTGTGCTCGGCTCAGGGCTGTCGGCCATCGGCGAACTGCTGACAGACAAGGTGACCATTCCCTATTCCGAGCTCAAGGGGTTTCCCGGCGGGGGCGTGTCCGGGCATGGCCGAGACTTGTTGATCGGCACCATGGGGGGCAAGCGTGTTGCCATCCTGACGGGGCGCGAGCACTATTACGAACACGGCAATGCCGCTGCCATGCGCCCCGCGCTTGAAGCCATGGCAGAGCTGGGCGCCAAGACCCTTCTGCTGACCAATTCGGCTGGCTCGCTCGACGAGCGGTTTCAGCCCGGCGATCTGATGCTGCTCTCCGATCACATCAATTATGCTGGCATGAACCCGCTGATCGGTGAACCAACTGACCGCCGTTTTGTGAACATGGTCGATTGCTACGACCCCGCTTTGCGCGCCAAGGCGCATGACGTTGCTGACCGTGTCGACATCAAGCTCGGCGAAGGCATCTATCTCTGGTATTCTGGCCCCAGCTTCGAAACGGTGGCCGAAATCCAGATGGCCGTGCGTCTGGGCGCCAATGCCGTCGGCATGTCGACGGCACCAGAAGTCATTCTCGGGCGTTTCCTGGGCATGAAAGTTTGGGCCTGCTCCTCGATCACCAATATGGGTGCCGGCCTGTCGAGCGAAAACATCAGCCATGAGCATACAAAAACCATGGCGGTACAGGGCGCGGCCAAGCTGAAACAGCTTATACCCGCGCTGGTGGAGGAACTATGAGCCTGCGCGTCGTCGACAACAGCCAGCCCCACATTCCGCACAAACGGAATCCCGGTTTTCCGCTCGATCTCGATTGGGTCGAACGCGTCCGCATGAACCGTTCGGCGCTCGAGCGCCGTGCCGGCTCTATCGGTGCGCGTCGCACGGTCAAGAAGGACTATCAGCTCGCATGGTTGCTCAGGGCGATCACCATGATCGACCTGACCACGCTCAATTCTGACGATACCGATGGTCGCGTCGAACGGCTTTGCGCCAAGGCCTTGCACCCGCTGCGTCAGGACATTCTCGACCAGCTTGATCTGGGCGATCTGCGTATCCTGCCCGGCGCGGTCTGCGTCTACCACAGCTTCGTCAAAACGGCTGTCGACGCGCTGGAAGGCTCGGGCATTCCCGTTGCGGCTGTCTCCACGGCTTTCCCGCATGGTCTGGCGCCGATCGAAACCAAGCTCAAGGAGATCGAGATGTCGGTCGCCGATGGCGCGGCCGAAATCGACATCGTCATCGAACGCGGCATGGTGCTACGCAATGACTGGCAGGGCCTGTACGATCAGGTCCGCGCCTTCCGCAAGGCCTGTGGCAATGCCCATATCAAGACCATTCTGGGCACGGGCGAACTGGCTACCCAGACCAATGTCGCCAAGGCGAGCCTGGTGTGCATGATGGCCGGTGCCGATTTCATCAAGACCTCGACCGGCAAGGAAAAGGTCAACGCCAATCTGGTCACCAGCCTGACCATGATCCGCATGATCCGCTGGTTTGCCGAAGAGACCGGCATCGAGATCGGCTACAAACCGGCGGGCGGCATTTCCAAGACCAAGGACGCGCTGACCTATATGGCGTTGATGAAAGAAGAGCTGGGCACGCACTGGCTGCAGCCTCATCTGTTCCGCTTCGGTGCTTCCAGCCTGCTCACCGACATCGAGCGCCAGATCGAACATGGCCTGACCGGTCACTATTCTGCCGATTATCGGCAACCCATGGTTTAGGCGCGAGGCGCGCCGCGTCCGCTCCAAAGGAACGGGCAGGGAGGAGGTCCAGTCGATCTCCATGAGAAATACCGGCACTCTGAAGGAGGCCACACATGAACAAGATCGCTCAGATATTCCAGTCGCTCGATTATGGTCCGGCCCCTGAAGGCCCCGATCAGGCCAATGCCTGGCTCGATGCCCATGACCGTAAGTTCGGTCACTTCATCGATGGCAAATGGACCAAGCCGGGCAAAACCTTCTCATCAGACAATCCGGCGACTGGCGAAAGCCTGGCGCAGATCACCGACGGCACTGCCGAGGACGTCAACGCTGCAGTCAAAGCCGCACGCGCCGCCTTCAAGGGCTGGAGCGCATTGTCGGGCTATGAGCGTGGCAAATATCTCTACGCCATTGCCCGCGCAGTGCAGAAGCATGCCCGTCTGTTCGCCGTGCTCGAGACCATGGACAATGGCAAGCCGATCCGCGAAAGCCGCGACATCGACATCCCGCTGGTGGCTCGCCATTTCTACCACCATGCTGGCTGGGCCCAGCATCTGAACCGTGAATTCCCCGATGCCGTGCCCTATGGTGTGTGCGGACAGATCATTCCATGGAACTTCCCGCTGCTCATGCTGGCCTGGAAGATTGCCCCGGCGCTGGCTGCGGGTAATACGGTGATACTCAAGCCCGCAGAATTTACCTCGCTGACCGCACTGCTGTTCGCTGAAATCTGCGAGCGTGTCGGCCTGCCCAAGGGCGTGGTCAATATTGTCACCGGCGAAGGCGGAACCGGTCAGGCCATCACCGCTCATGAAGGGATCGACAAGATCGCCTTTACCGGCTCAACCGATGTGGGCAAGGCCATCCGCGCTGTCACGGCCGGGTCGGGCAAGGGCCTCAGTCTCGAACTGGGCGGCAAGTCTCCCTATATCGTGTTTGAAGACGCCGATATCGACAGCGCTATTGAAGGCCTGATCGACGCCATTTGGTTCAACCAAGGACAGGTTTGCTGCGCCGGCTCGCGCCTTCTGGTGCAGGAGAGCATTGAAGAGCGCTTCATCACCAAGCTGAAGAAGCGCATGCAGACCTTGCGCGTAGGCGACCCGCTCGACAAGTCCATCGACATCGGCGCCATGATCGCCCCCATTCAGGTCGAGCGCATCAAGGATCTGATGAAGCGCGGCATTGCTGAAGGCGCAGAAGTTTATGAGCCCGATGGGCAGATGCCTGCGCGTGGCTGCTTCCTCAAGCCCGCACTGGTCACCAATGTTTCGCCCGCCAACACCCTGGTGGCCGAGGAAATCTTTGGACCCATTCTGGTCGCCATGAGCTTCCGTACGCCCGAAGAGGCCGTGCAACTCGCCAACAATACCAAATATGGTCTGGCTGCCACCGTCTGGACCGAGAACATCAATCTCGCGCTCGATATCGCGCCCCAGATCAAGGCGGGTGTGGTCTGGATCAATGGCACCAATAATTTCGACGCCGCTGTCGGCTTTGGTGGCTACAAGGAATCAGGCTATGGCCGCGAAGGCGGTCGTGAAGGCATGAGTGCCTACCTCAAGCCTGCTTGGGAAAGAGACCTCAAGCCAGCGCCAGCCCCCAAGATCGCCGCGGCCAAGGCGACAAACCCACTCGACAGCGGGCATCTCGACCAGACCGCAAAAATGTATATTGGCGGCAAGCAGGCGCGCCCCGATAGCGGCTATTCCCGTGCCGTGCACGATCCGTCCGGCAAGCTTGTTGGCGAAGTCGGCGATGGCAATCGCAAGGATATCCGAAACGCCGTCGAAGCCGCGCGCGCGGCGCTCGGCTGGTCCACGACTGCAGCCCATAGCCGGGCCCAGATACTCTATTTCCTGGCAGAGAATCTCGACTATCGCCGCGACGAATTCGCCGATCGCATCAAGGCACAGACAGGTGAGAACGGTGCAGAAGAAGTCGCGCTTTCGGTGGAGCGCCTGTTTGCCTTTGCCGGCTGGGCCGACAAATATGATGGCGCCGTGCACAACCCGCCGCTGCGCGCCGTGGCCGCCGCCATGATTGAGCCGCTTGGCGTCATTGGCATTGTCGCGCCGCCATCGCGGCCACTGCTGGGCTCCATCGCCCTGATCGCTCCGGCACTGGCGATGGGCAATACTGTGGTGCTCGTACCTTCGGCGCAGTCCCCGCTGTCCGTCACCGACCTGTATCAGGTCATTGAAACTTCTGACGTGCCCAAGGGCGTGATCAATATCGTCACCGGCGACAGTGTCAGCCTCGCCAAGACCCTGGCCGAGCATGATGGCGTTGACGGACTGTGGTATGCTGGCGATGCAGAGAGCTCGGCCATGGTCGAGAAGGCCTCGATCACCAATCTCAAGCAGACCTGGACCAGCCGGGGTCTTTACTATGATCTCGCTGACCGCCGCTTTGAGGGCGACTACTTCCTTGCCAAGGCGACCCAGGTCAAGAACGTTTGGATTCCATACGGAGCCTGATCATGGACGACAAGATGGACGTCGAAAACGTCGGCCAACCCGGCAAGACCTATCGTGTCGATGCGGCCAAATACACGGCCATGCGCGACGCGATGCTCAAGGTTCTGTCCACTGAACCGCCGGGGCAAACTGTTGCCGACGTCATCGCTGCCGTCAAACCGCACCTGCCCCAGGACCTGTTTCCTGGTGGCGACACCGCAGGCTGGTGGGTCAAATGCGTGCAACTCGACCTCGAAGCCAAGCGAGTCATCGCTCGCACGCCGTCGCCCGTCCGTCTGTACCGAGTTTCGTCAGGACACTGAATGGTCTTTCTGCCCCAAGAGGTTATCGCGCGCAAACGCGACGGCCACACGCTCAGCAATGATGAGATAGCCGCCTTTATCGCAGGCTTTGCCAAGGGCAGCGTCTCGCATGCCCAGGCCGCAGCCTTCGCCATGGCGGTCTATTTCAAGGATATGAACATGCCTGAGCGCGTTGCGCTCACCGTGGCCATGCGCGATAGCGGTGAAGTGCTCGATTGGTCTGATCTCGAAGGCCCGGTGGCCGACAAGCATTCTACCGGCGGTGTTGGCGACAATGTCAGCCTGATGCTGGCGCCAATTCTGGCAGCCATGGGCATTTACGTGCCCATGATCTCGGGCCGTGGCCTGGGCCACACCGGCGGCACGCTCGACAAGTTCGATGCCATTCCCGGCTATCAGACCCAGCCTGACAACTACCTGTTCCGTCAGGTCGTGCGGCAGGCCGGTTGCGCCATCATCGGCCAGACGGCAGACCTCGCGCCTGCAGACAAGGCGCTCTACGCCATTCGCGATGTCACTGGCACAGTGGAATCCATCGCCCTGATCACCGCTTCTATTCTCTCCAAGAAGCTTGCTGCAGGCCTTGGCGCGCTGGTGCTCGACGTCAAGACAGGCTCGGGTGCCTTCATGCCGACGCTGGAACGCTCGCGCGCATTGGCACAGAGCCTCGTTGAGGTCGCCAATGGCGCGGGCCTCAAGACCGGTGCTCTTATCACCGATATGAACGAACCACTTGCCAGTGCTGCAGGCAATGGTCTCGAAGTCCGCAACGCAGTCGACTTCCTCACCGGCCGTCATCAGGACCCACGCCTGCGCGAGGTGACCCTGTCCCTGTGCGCCACCGTCGCGGAAATGACTGGCGTTGCTGCCACTGTTGATGCTGGTCACATGCTGGCCGAATCCGCGCTCAATAGTGGGCGCGCCACCGAACGTTTCGGCATCATGGTGCATGCTCTGGGCGGACCGGGCGACTTTATCGACAACATCGACAGCCATCTGGCGGTGGCGCCGATCATCCGCGACGTGTTTGCTGATGAGCCTGGCGCCGTTTCGGCTATTGATACGCGCGGCGTCGGCATGGCCGTGGTTGCACTGGGGGGCGGCCGCACCATGCCCACCGACAACATCGACCACCGCGTTGGCTTTGATCGTCTGGCAGGCCTGGGCGCCATGCTCGACAGCAACACTCCCATCGCCCGTATCCATGCGGCCGACGAAGACAGCGCTGCTGATGCCGAAGCCCGCATCAAGGCTGCCTATACACAGGGTGGCGAGCTGACGCCCCACGAACTGATTCCCGATAGCGTGCCACACACCACGGCCCAGGAGGTCTGACCATGCCACGCGCTATTCTGTGCATTCTTGATAGCGTCGGTATCGGAGGTGCCCCCGACGCTGACAAATATGGCGATGTTGGCTCCAATACCTTTGGCCACATCGCCGAATGGGCCCATGCCGGCAAAGCAGATCGCGAAGGCCTGCGCTCCGGACCACTCAATGTGCCCAATCTGGATGCGTTGGGAATCGGCGCGGCCATCAAACTTTCGACTGGCACATTGCCGCCGGGGCTGTCAGCCACTGCCAAAGGTGGCCGTTTCGGCGTTGGCCGCGAGGTCAGCAACGGCAAGGATACGCCCTCGGGACATTGGGAAATCGCTGGCGTGCCGGTACCGTTTGACTGGGGCTATTTCCCCCACACCGAGCCGACTTTCCCGCCTGATCTGATCGAAGAATTCATCAAACGTGCCAAGCTGCCCGGCATTCTGGGCGACAAGCACGCCTCGGGCACCACCATCATCGCTGAGCTGGGCGAAGAGAGTATCCGCACCGGCAAACCCATCTGCTACACCTCGATCGACTCGGTATTCCAGATTGCGGCCCATGAGAGCCATTTCGGCCTCGAACGCCTTTACGAGATATGCCAGATCGCCTTTGAACTGACGGCGCCATTGATGATTGGCCGTGTAATCGCCCGGCCATTCGTGGGCGAAGACGCTGCGAGCTTCAAGCGTACCGGCAATCGGCGCGACTTCGCCATTGCCCCGCCCGAGCCAACCCTGCTTGATCGTAATCAGGCGGCGGGTCATCAGGTTTATGCCATTGGCAAGATCTCCGACATTTATGCTGGCCATGGTGTTACCCACAAGATCAAGGGCACAGGACTGCTGCAGCTCTTTGACAAGACCCTTGAGGCCATGGAAATGGCTGCCGACAACGCTTTTGTCATGACCAATTTCGTTGATTTCGACTCCGAGTATGGTCATCGCCGTGACGTGCCAGGCTATGCCGCTGCACTCGAATACTTTGACAGCCGCCTGCCGGAAATGATCGCAGCCTTGCGCCACGATGATTTGCTGGTGCTCACCGCTGATCATGGCAATGATCCGACCTGGACCGGCACCGATCATACCCGCGAACAGATTCCCATCCTTGTCTTTTCCCCAAGCCTGGGGCAGTCAGAGATTGGCATTCGAACCACGTTCGCAGATATTGGCGAAAGCATAGCCCATTGGCTGGGTCTCGTGCCCGGCAGCCACGGCAAGAGCTTTCTCTAGTACAACAATAAGGCAGGTGATCTCATGAACCCAGTGCGCGGCAACGTAACCGTCATCGATCACCCCCTGATTCAGCACAAGCTGACCATCATGCGGAACAAGGAGACCTCGATTGCGGGTTTCCGCCGCCTGTTGCGCGAAATCGCCCATCTTATGTGCTACGAGGTCACGCGTGATCTGGAGCTTGAGATGATCCCCATCGAGACGCCGATGGCGCAGATGGATTCGCCCACCATCAAGGGCAAGAAGCTGGTATTCGCCTCCATCCTGCGTGCTGGCAACGGTCTGCTCGATGGCATGCTCGATCTCGTGCCCGCAGCGCGTGTGGCCCATATCGGTCTTTATCGCGACCATGAAACGCTGCAGCCGGTCGAGTACTATTTCAAGGCACCATCCAACCTCGAAGATCGCCTGATCATCGTAGTCGACCCCATGCTGGCGACTGCCAATTCGGCAACTGCTGCTATCGAAAAGCTCAAGGAACGCGGCGCCAACAATATCCGCTTCCTCTGCCTGCTGGCTGCGCCCGAAGGTGTCCAACGCTTTACCGAAGCTCACCCCGACGTACCGATTTTTACCGCCTCCATCGATGAGAAGCTCAACGAAAAGGGCTATATCATCCCCGGCCTCGGCGATGCTGGCGACCGCATGTACGGCACCAAATAGGATCCCTCGCCATGGCCAAGCTTGTCCATTCGATGATCCGCGTCCTCGACGAGGCGCGGTCGGTCGAGTTTTATCACCGTGCCTTTGGCCTGCAGGTCGTGGATCGCGTTGCTTTTCCCGAGTTCACCCTGATCTATCTCAACGACCCGGAAACGGGCGGTTTTGAGCTAGAGCTGACGGTCAATATCGGCCGCACCGAGCCCTATGATCTGGGCGATGGCTATGGCCATCTCGCTGTCGTGGTCGATGACCTTGATGCCGAGCATGAGCGGCTGGTCGCCGCGGGTCTCAGCCCGCGCAAGCTGGTCGATTTCAAGAACGGCGAAGAACTGGTGGGGCGTTTCTTCTTCATTGCAGACCCCGATGGCTACCAGATCGAGGTCATCCAGAAGGGTGGCCGCTTCGGCTAGGCCGATAGACACAAAACCCCGGATCGCTCCGGGGTTTTTCGTTTGTCCTATTTCGCTTTGAGCGGCAGCCCCAGCGCAATCAGTTCCTTGCGCAGCATGATCGGGTCCTTGAAGTGGATGCCATGCATGCCGAACTTGCGGGCCGAGATGATATTGGGTTCGCTGTCATCGATGAACACGCAATTCTCTGCGGCAATGCCATAGCGCTCGCTGAACACGCGGTAGAGCCGCGGGTCCGGCTTGACCAGACCCTCCAGACCCGAGACGATCACCCCATCGAATTTCTCGAGGAACGGCCACTCAGGCAGGCAGCTCACCCATTTCTCCCACGAAAAATTTGTAATCGCAAAGGTCGGGATTTCCTGCTCGACCAGTTCATCGTGAATGTCGATCGTGCCCTGGATAAAGCCGCCCAGGGTTTCTTTCCAGCGCAGGTCATAGGCTTGGATTTCGCGCCAATATTTGGGAAAGCGCGTGATCAGTTTGGCCACGCCTTCAGAGTAGATCTCGCCGGCATCGAATTCCAGATTCCAGTCCAGCGTGCAGACATTCTGTTGGAACCATAATGCATCCTCTTCAGTCTCGAAGAGCTTGCGGAATAGGTACATCGGGTTCCAGTCGACGAAAACGCCGCCAAGGTCGAATACGGGAACGAGCGTATCGGTCATGCTGAATCTGCCGGATGGAGGGATCTTGCCCGGCTTGTGACACGCACTCAGGGACGGTGCAAGTGCACTAGTTCAGCACGATCCGTTCACGAAACCGCGGCATGAAGAAGTTCTCTCGTGACAGATTGACCGCTGTGTCAAAGACGATGCCGTACAGTGGCGAGTAGGACAATGCCGCCTCGGTCACGATCACATACTGCCCCTTGGCGATTGCAAGGATTTCGGGAGGCAAGGGAATGCTGGATCCAGATGCATGCGCACCAGACGCCTTGGGGGTCTGGCCGAGATAGCGCTTTGACCAATCCACGGTGACCTGGCCGCTATTGTTGACGTATACCTGTGAGACGATCTGCTCCAGATTGTCGACCGGGTAGGGTGTCATGATTCCACTGGCGATCTTGACGTAGTCGTTGAGCATGCTCGTGCTGATATTGCCATCAATACGGGCCACCAGATCGCCCACGGCGCCCGATACCGTCTGCACCTTGCGGTCCATAGAAATCAGGGTGCTGCCCTCGACCATGCCAATATAGAGCATCAGCATGATGGGCAGGATCATGGCGAACTCCACCGCAGCAACACCGGCTTCGGCATGCTTGAACCGGCGGAGGCGCTGCAGCAGTTTTGAGCGAATACCCATCAGCTGTACGGCTCGCTGCGGAACACGGTGGATGTCGCCAGCAGGCGCTTTTGCCCGGGCAGATTGGCCAGGCTCATCTCGCCCAGTGACAACAGGATTGGCCATTTGTAATAGACCTGCACCACAACGATGCTCGATCCTTTGCCTGCCACATAGGTCTCGGGCCGGCTCCAGGTGCAATCGACTTCGCAGGTCCAGTCCACGGGCGGTGAAATTGCCGCCGAGGCGAAATCGTTGATGGTCGAGACTTCGACATGGAGACCACTGCAATCGCCATATAGCCCAAACAGGCGATCGCAGACCTTGGTCTTGAATTCAGCGGCTGTGGTGATGGTGCCTTGGGACCGGCCGGTTCGAATGAGTCGGCTAGTGTCCTGAACCGCACTTTCCAGCACTTGGCTGGACAGGAACACCACCGAGGTCTCCAGAATAGCACCGATGATCATGAAGAAGGGCAGGCCGAGCAGCGCGAATTCCACTGCGGTGGTGCCACGCTCATTGCGCAGCAATGCAGCGCCTGCCTTGCGACGGCAAACCCGTCTGATCAATCTTCCCAATAGAGTGGCCATTAGCCGTGCCTTCTTGCTAGAGGGCAACGCTAGCGGTGCATGGCTAACTGAAGGTTAGGAGTAGGGCCGAAAGGGCTGACAACTGCGTATGCGGTTAATGTCCGGTTAAAGCGCCCAGATCAGTTGCCCATGGCTTCAACCAGGCTAGACGAAGCTACCGCCTGGCCTGAGAACCCCGGGTCGTCGCCCATCATGATGATGTTCTGGCACACCGGCGCACATGCGAGACTGGTGCGTGCCAGGCCCTGGTAAACCGTGGTCACCCCCGCCTGCATCTGCACCACTTCGATCATGGTGTCGGCAATTGGGTTGCCGACACTGTCCAGCACGATCAGATTGGTCTGGCCATAGCTCTTGCCGGTCAGGATCAGTGTCTGGGGGTCCTGGATCGTGACGTCAGCAATGCCGGGATTGCCGACGATCACAGTTGCTGCTGAAGCATTTATCCGCAGAATGCGTGCCATGTTCACGTTTACATTGATGGCTGCCCCATCTACCGCCAGCGCAGGCGCCGTGCTCAGACCAGTTCCCAATGTCATGCAGAGGGCGACGACGGCAGCAAGATGGGGGCGCATGGCTTCTTCCGGCAGTACTGATACTCAATGGGGCCATTTTCCCCCCGAATGGTGAATAATTGGCAAACAACGCTGGAGCGTCATACGCCAGCATAAATTCCGGCTGCGACAGAGGGTGTCATCACATTATCAAACAGCGTTTGGATCAAGTTGTGAAAAAGAGAGGCGTGTTCAAATATACAGCGGGAGATATGCGTGATTATATTGTTAAAATACAATATAAACTGTTAAATATCTGGTAACCATAAGCTGTTTGCATGGCGATATGTCGGGATTGCTGGCCCGGATTAACCTATTTTCAAGGACTGCGGCCTAGCTTCGCCCAATGTTCGATGTGTGACGTGTCGAACGATGGCGTCTCTTGATGACGTAATAAATGGAGTCTGGGAATGAACCTCTTCGCACGTTTCGCGCAGGACGAGTCCGGCGCGACCGCAATTGAATACGGCCTTATCGCCGCTCTGATTTCTGTTGGCATCATCGTTGCCGCTACCGCTCTCGGCGGCAGCCTCGGCAACCTGTTCAACGGTATCTCCAACGAGCTCGGCAACAACCTGCCATAAGCGGTCGCGATGACCGCTGACGGGTAAGTCAGCTACCAATATTCGGACGGGGAGGGTGCTTGCACTCTCCCCGTTTTCTTTTTTGAGCTTTCTTAACGCCCATTCGACAAGTTGAGCGCGCAGGGCGATCGCCCACCAGGAGCGCTTCATGTTGTCCACCATCGCCCTATTGCTGTTTCCCGCCGGTATGGCGCTGGCCGCGTCGTCAGACGTTCTCACCATGAAGATCTCCAACAAGCTGGTGCTGGCAATCACCGCGGCGTTCTTCATCATTGCTTTGGCTGTGCAGCTTCCCCTGCAACTGCTGGGGATGCATGTCCTGTGTGCACTGGCCGTGCTGTGTGGTGGCTTTGCCCTGTTCGCCCTCGGCTGGATTGGTGGCGGCGATGCCAAACTGGCCGCAGCAACGGCGCTTTGGCTCGGATTCGCGCTGATTGTCCCCTATCTTGTCTATTCGGCGCTGTTTGGCGGGGTGCTCACCTTGATGATTCTAGGACTGCGTCGCTTGCCGCTCATGCCGATCTTCACCCGCTATGCTTGGCTTGAACGCCTTCGTGACCCCAAGTCGGGTGTTCCTTATGGTGTCGCGCTGGCCCTTGCAGGGCTGATGACTTATGCCAACTCCGCGATTTTCGCACTGTTGGCCGCCTGATTACTTCATTTCTCAAATGTGATTGTGCGGGCATAAAGTATCCGCCGCGTCTTGCTACGTGCTTTTTGCAAATCGGCAAAATTTACTTATTGTTAACTGAGTTCGCAAAGCTCCGATTAACCAAACTTTGACCCTTTGGGCGCAAGGTTCACTCGGTCGAATTGGGCATTGTTGCCCTGAGTACAACCGGAGTGAGTCATGAAGCCGGCGCGTATCATCTTGTTGCTAGTAGCCCTTGTGGCCGGCGGCCTCGCTGCCTTTTTGGTCACGCGTGGCGGTGGTCAGGCGCCCGAGCCGCAGCAGGTCACCCAGGTTATCGAAGAGGCCAAGACTCAGGTTCTGGTCGCCAAATTGCCGATCGGCGTTGGTGAAAGACTCAATCAGGAAACCGTGGAATGGCAGGATTGGCCGGAAGGGGCCCTGCGCGCTGACTATGTGACCATCTCGGCCATGCCCGATGCCCCGGCAGACCTGACCGGCGCCGTTGCCCGTTACGAATTCTTCCCCGGCGAGCCCATCCGCGAGGCTAAGCTGGTCAGCGCCGATCAGGGTTACCTGTCGGCGGTTCTCTCGCCAGGCATGCGCGGTGTCTCTGTGGGCGTCAGCGCCGTATCGAGCGCTGGCGGCTTCATCGTACCAAACGATCATGTCGATGTGGTTCTCACGACAGCCACCGAAGTGGGCGAGCGCTCCGAGGTGATCCTGGCCAATGTGCGCATCCTTGCCATAGGCAAGCGCCTCGGCGAAGTGGGTGCCAGCGGCGGCCAGTCTGAGGAAAACGTTGCGGCTGGCGGCACGCCACAACCCATCACTTTCGATGATGGTGCAATCGCCACAATCGAACTCAATCCAAGTCAGGCCGAAACCCTGATCAATGCAGCAACCCGGGGCCAACTCTCCCTCACGCTGCGCTCAATCGCAGATTTTGGGGAAGATGCCATGGCGCAGCTCCCCAGCAATAACCAGACCGTGCGCGTTTTCCGCTTTGGCAAAGAGCAGAGCGTGATGGCCGGCAGTGCCGGACAGGTGCAGCTCGCCGAGACGGGTAATCAGTCCGAGAACGGGTCCGAGTAGGGTGGAGAAGAATATGAAGACGTTTTTGAACCATCTCCCCCGTTCCGCGACCAGCCGGCTCATTGCACCAGCCTTGGCAGCACTGCTGGCAGGGGCTGCAATTGTGACGGCACCTGTAACGGCTGGTGAGACCCAATTGACGATCTCATCTGCTGCCTACGGCGCGACCCGGTCGGTGGAAATTGAGGTCAACAAGTCCATGCTGGTGGACCTGCCCGCCGGCGTAGCCGAAGTGGTGGTCAGTCAACCCAACGTGGCGGCCGCGATCATGCGCACCCGCACCCGAGCCATTCTGCAGGGCGTACAGGCCGGCAGCACCAATGTGTTCTTTATCGATGATGCCGGCCGCACCATCTCGGTGCTCGATCTCGATGTGCGCGAACCTGCTTCCGAGGTGGGGCGCGCGTTGGAATCCACGCTGGCCCGCGTGATCCCTGGTTCCAATATCAAGGTCGAGACGCTCTCCAACAACGCCATTAATGGCGTCACCCACTTTGTGCTCACCGGTACGGTGTTGACGGCGCAGGACAAGGCCGTGGCGGAATCGCTGGCCGCTGATCTGTCCGACAAAGATGGCGGCACGGGCAGCCTGATCAATGTCATCGGCCCGCAGCAGGTCATGCTGCAGGTAACAGTGTCCGAGGTGAAGCGCGATGTCGCCAAGCAGTTCGGCATCAATCTCTCGGGTACGCTGAGTGTGGGCAACGCCAATCTCAGCTTCAACAACACCTCCACGCCATCCACCTTCACCGGCAACGGCGCTTCGGGCAATTTCGGTATCGGTGATCTGCAGATCGACGCTGCGATCCGTGCGCTGGAGTCGCGCGGCGGTCTGCGCATTCTCGCACAGCCCACGCTCACGGCGATTTCTGGCCAGCCAGCTGAGTTCCTCGCCGGTGGAGAGCTGCCCTATTATACTTATGATCCCGCCAGCAATACGCGCTCTGTGCTGTTCAAGCCCTATGGCGTCGAGCTCAAATTTACGCCGGTCGTGAAATCCAACAATGTCATCGCGCTCAAGATCGATACCTCGGTATCTGATCCTCAGACCGATGGTTCGCTGACGCGGCGCCAGGCCAATACTTCGGTTGAGCTGCCTGCGGGCACGACGCTGGCCATTGGTGGTCTGCTGCAGGAATCTTCCCGCCAGCAGATCGATCAGCTACCCGGGCTGGGCAATATTCCCATTCTGGGTGCACTGTTCCGCTCACGCGATTTCCAGACTGAACAGACTGAACTGGTCATTTTGGTCACGCCCTATCTGGTCAATCCAAGTCCGGCCAACTCCATCCCGGTTCCTACCGACAACTCGGTTGTGGCCAGTGATGCCGAGGGCATTTTCCTGGGACGCATTGAGAACATTTATGGCGTCGCCGGCAGCGGTGAAATGCGCGGCAGCTTCTCGGGTTCAGTGGGCTTTGTGCTCGATTAGAGCTGAGGTGGGAAGAGTGAGTATCGATTTCAGCACGACGCCCTGCGGCACACAATTTAGACGAGCCGTTGATCCGACACAGTCAGGTCAGCGGCAACGGGGACAGCGTACCAGCCCCGGTCAAGGAGAGTAGATTCGATGAGTTTTCTGACCCCAGATTCCAAGAAGGCAGATGAGCCGGCAGCAGAGATTGCGACCGGTGCTCGGCTCATTCCGCGCATTACCATCCAGGCATTCTGCGAACACTCCCAGACTGCCCAGCTGGTCGAAAGCGCCATTCATGACCGCCGCATGTCCAAGGTCGCACTGACCACACACAATGGTGGCATTGACGGGGCCGTCGAAACCTACAAATCCAACCCCACGCCCAATCTGATTGTGGTCGAGAGCACGCTCGCGCCCGACATGATGCTCGGCGCCCTCGAAAAGCTGGCTGAGGTCTGCGATGCCTCCACCCGTGTGGTCGTGTTGGGTCACGTCAATGACGTGCTGCTCTATCGCGATCTCGTCCGGTCGGGCATTTCCGAATATATTGTGCTGCCTGCAACGGCCAGCCAGATCGTGTCGGCCATCACCGAGCTGTTTGCCTCCGAGAATGCTGCCCCTATCGGGCGCACCGTGGGCTTTGTGTCGGCCAAGGGTGGCGCGGGTGGTTCAACTGTCGCGCATAATGTGACCTGGGCCATCGCAACCGCGCTACGTCAGGACAGCCTGATCCTCGATATGGATCTGGCGTTTGGCACTGCCGGGCTCAATTTCAATCAGGACCCGCCACACGGTCTGGCCGATGCCGTAACGGCCAACCAGAAGGTCGATCAGACTATGCTGGACCGCCTGATGAGCAAGGCCGCCAGCCATATCAACCTGCTGACCGCACCTGTCACGCTCGACCACACCTTCGATTTCGAAGAGCGCGAGTTCGAGCAGATCATCGAAATGTGCCAGAACACCATGCCAGTCGTGGTGCTCGATATTCCGCACGCCTGGAACGCCTGGGTCCGCCATACGCTGGCGACCATTGATGAAGTTGTCATCGTGGCCGAGCCCGACCTGGCCAATCTGCGCAATGCCAAGAATCTGGCAGACACAATCAAGGCGCTGCGGCCGACCGAGAATCCGCCTTCGCTGGTCCTCAACAAGGTCGGTCTGCCACGTCGCCCCGAGATCAGCCCTGGCGAATTTGCCAGCTCGATCGAATGCGAACTGATCGGTCAGCTGCAGTTTGACGCGGCCCTGTTCGGCACGGCGGCTAATAATGGTCAGATGATCGCCGAGGTCGCTGCCAACAACAAGATCAACGAGATTTATCGCGCCATCGGCATGCAGGTAACAGGTCGGCAGGCGGCGCATGTCGGAGGCAAGTCAGGAAGCCTGATGAAGCTGCCTTCGTTCCTCAAGAAGCGGGCCTGACCGACCATCGGCAGCCTGAAACGGTAGGATGACTATGTTTGGCAAGCGCACCAGTTTTGGCGGCAACACCCCCGGCGTCGGCGAAGCCGCGCGTCCGGTGCAGAGCCCGCCGCCACGGGCCGAAGTTCCCGCGGCACCGGCGCGCCGGTCAGCTGATAGCGACTCCATGGCCTCGCGCCTGCGTGGGGAAGAAGTCGTTGACGTGCGCGCACCTGCCGAGGCCCAGCGCGACAAGGAGTATTTCCACACCAAGTCGGCGATTTTCAATGCGCTGATCGACAGTATCGATCTCAGCCAGCTTGCGACCATGGATCAGGTCGCCGCGCGCGAAGAAATCCGCGATATCGTCGCCGAAATCATCGCGCTCAAATCCATCATCATGTCGATTTCCGAGCAGGAAGACCTGCTCGAAGACATCTGCAATGACGTGCTTGGCTATGGACCGCTCGAGCCTTTGCTGGCCCGCGACGACATCGCCGATATCATGGTCAATGGCAGCCAGCGCTGTTACATCGAAGTCGCGGGCAAGGTGCGCCTGACCAATGTGCGCTTTCGCGACGACGCGCATCTGATGAATGTATGTCAGCGTATCGTGAGCCAGGTCGGCCGTCGCGTGGACGAAAGTTCACCCATATGTGACGCTCGTCTCCCAGACGGCTCTCGCGTCAACGTCATTGCGCCACCGCTCGCTATCGATGGCGCAGCACTGACCATTCGTAAGTTCAAGAAAGACAAGCTGACCCTCCAGCAGTTGGTCAAATACAACTCCATCTCGCCCGAAGGCGCCGAAGTGCTGCGCATTTTGGGCAAGGTGCGCGCCAATGTGCTGATCTCAGGCGGTACCGGCTCAGGTAAGACAACTTTGCTCAACTGCCTGACCGCGTTCATCGAAAAAGACGAGCGCGTCATTACCTGCGAAGACTCCGCCGAACTCCAACTGCAGCAGCCCCATGTGGTTCGCCTCGAAACCCGCCCGCCCAATCTCGAGGGCGAGGGCGAGATCACCATGCGCGACCTGATCAAGAACTGCCTGCGTATGCGGCCTGAACGCATCATCGTGGGTGAGGTACGTGGCCCCGAGAGCTTCGATCTGCTTCAGGCCATGAACACTGGTCACGATGGCTCCATGGGCACGTTGCACGCCAACAGCCCGCGCGAAGCCCTCTCACGTCTGGAATCCATGATCACCATGGGCGGTTATTCGCTGCCCAGCCGCACCATTCGCGAGATGATCACATCGTCCATCGATGTTGTGGTGCAGGCCGCGCGCCTGCGCGACGGTTCGCGCCGCATCACCCACATCTCCGAAGTGCTCGGCATGGAAGGGGATGTGATCGTGACACAGGACATTTTCCTCTACGATATCATGGGTGAAGATCCCAATGGCATGCTGCTGGGGCGCCACCGCTCCACCGGCATCACCAAGCCGCAATTTGCCGAACGCGCGCGCTACTTCAACGAAGAGGCCAATCTGGTCGAGGCGCTCGAAAAGTCCAACACCGAACATCAAGAACTCATGGGATCGTAGAATGCTTGGTCCCCTCGTCATTGCCATCCTTGCCATGATCGTCGTGGGGGCGGTCGGCTTCGCGCTGGTGCCCTCGGCAATTGGCGGCGGTCGCGCCGAACAGCGGCTAAAGTCGTTTCAGGGTGATATTCGTGTCAATCGGCTCGAAAATGACGCTGCGCGTACGCGCGACCAGCGTCGCAAGGAACTTCAGCAGACGCTCAAGAGCCAGACGGCTGCCCTCAACCAGAAAAAACGGGTCAGCCTCAAGCAATTGCTGTTTCAGGCTGGCATGACCATCAAGCCAGCGGCTTTCATCCGCAACAGCGTCATCTTCGGCGCCGTGGCGTTTGTCATCCTGATTATCGTGCAGGTGCCTGTCTATTTCGCGCCGGTATTTGCCGTGGCCGCCGCCTATCTGCTGCCGCGCATGTATGTGAACCGCAAGCGCCGCATCTATCAGGACCGCTTCCTTGATGAACTGCCTAACGCCGTCGAAGCCATCGTGCGCGGCGTCAAGACCGGTCTGCCGCTCAACGATTCCATTCGCGTAGTGGCCAAGGACGCCAAAGAGCCCGTAAAATCTGAATTCGGGCGCGTGCTGGATCAGCAGGCCTTCGGCATGAGCATGACCGAGGCGGTCGGCGTGTTGCTGGATCGCGTGCCGCTGCCCGAGGTGAACTTCTTTGTCGTGGTCATCACCGTGCAGCAGCAGGCGGGTGGCAATCTGTCGGAAGCGCTGGGCAATCTGGCCAAGGTGCTGCGCAACCGCAAGAAGATGAAGCAGAAGATCAAGGCCATGTCCTCCGAAGCCAAGGCCTCGGCTGGTATCATTGGCTCGCTGCCATTCGTGGTGGGCATTCTGGTCAGCCTGACATCGCCGACCTATCTGGCGCCCCTGTTTTTCACCACGCTGGGCAATATCTGGCTGGGCATTGGCGTCGTCATGCTCTCTGCCGGCATTTTTGTCATGAGCAAGATGGTCAAGTTCGACTATTGATCGCGCGGGGAAGCACCAATGATTATCTTTGAACTTCTCGCCAAGCGCGAATTTCTGATCGCCGTCCTGGCCGCCATCTCGATGGCGGCGGTGGTCTTCACCTTCGGCTCAAGCTTCATCGTCAAGTCCGAGATGAAGGACCGCATCAAGCGGGTCGCGCTGGAGCGCGAAAAGATGCGCGCCGAAGAAATGGCCCGTCTGCGCGGTAATGGCAGCGCAGTTGTTGAGGGCCGGGGCATCCGTCGCACCGGCGAAACCAAGTCCTACATGAAGAACGTGGTCGAAAAACTCGACCTCAAAAAGGCATTTCAGGACGATGCCACGGTCGACAAGCTGGCTATGGCGGGCTTTCGTGGCCAGGGCCATCTGACCACATTTCTGTTCATGCGCCTGTCTACGCCCATCGCCATTTTTGCCATCGCGGCATTCTACGTGCTGGTGCTGTCGCCGGGTGACCGGCCGCTATACCTCAATCTGGTTTATGCGATCGGCGCCGGCCTGCTCGGCTCGTTCCTGCCCGGCATTCTGCTTAAGAACACCACAACCAAGCGCCAGCTTTCGATCCGTTCGGCGTGGCCCGATTGCCTGGATCTGCTGCTGCTTTGTGTTGAATCGGGCATGTCGATGGAACATGCCTTCAAGCGTGTCGGTCGCGAAATTGGCCATCAGAGTGCCGAACTTGCCGAAGAACTGGCGCTCACCACGGCCGAACTGGCCTTCCTTGAGGATCGTGGTCGCGCCTATGAAAATCTGGGTCGCCGCAGTGGGCTCGACGGCGTCAAATCCGTGATGACCGCCCTGATCCAGGCTGACCGCTACGGTACCTCCGTGGGGCAGGCGCTGCGCGTCATGGCAGAAGAAGGTCGTGAGCAGCGCATGATGGATGCCGAAAAGAAGGCTGCCGCCCTGCCGCCCAAGCTGACCGTGCCGCTGATCCTGTTTTTCCTGCCAGTGTTGTTCATCGTCATCATCGCACCCGCCCTGATCAAGGTATTCGGTCCGGGCGGCGTCGCCGGCGGCTAATGTGCTCAGTTGCGCCGCCGCACCGGCTGGCGCGAGACAACCTTGCGGCGTTCAGGCCCGACTCCAGTCGTCGATAGATTTCGCGATAGGCGCCACAAGCCACCAGATTGTGCTCTGGCAGGACGTGGTCAAGAAACCTGCCCAGCAATGGAGCCGCCTAAAGGCGATCAGCCGTGGCGAGGCCGGACGTTCCGAGTCTGCGATTGTCAGGAAACTTGTGTGAACTCGCCTATCCGCGCCACAGGCCTAGCTCTTGGCGATCATGTCCCAGCGATTCTGCTGGGTCAGCAATGCGCGGACATAGGCCATGTTGTTGTTGACCTGATCAGGCGGCAGTTCGGCCGCATAGAGCGCCCGGCATTCGTCAAAGCGACCCTGCAGCCCGACAACCAGCGCCAGGTTCTGCCTGATCTGGCTGCTGGCGCCGCGCATCTGCACGGCACGGCGCAGGTGATGCTCAGCTGTGGTGAGTTCGTTTGTCATCGCATAGCTCAGACCCAGATTGGCCTCGATCGAGGCTTCGCTCGGTGCAATTGTCAACGCCTGGGTGTAAAGCTGGCGAGCCTCGCCATTACGACCGAGCTGGTCCATGGTTGCGCCCTTGACCAGCAACGCATTCCAATCAGGCACGTCGGGACGGATGACGTTGTCCAGAACGGTCAGCGATTGGTCGAACCGGCCATCGGCCGTCAGCGCCTTGGCATAGGCAACCGAGATATCGGCATCACCGGGATGAAGGTCGATGCCTACTTCAAGGACGGCAATGGCTTGTTTGGGCTGACCAACGGCACGCAGTGCAGCGGCATAGTGGATAACCACATTCTTGTCGCGCGGATTGGCTTTGTAGCGGGCAGCTAGCTCGCCCAGGCTAGCCTGACTCTGGCTGGCGGAAAGGCCTGAATAGTCGGGGGAGGGCGCACTGCCCCGATTGGATGCGCAGCCGCTCAACGCCACAATAGCCACACCTGCCAGCAGCAGTGAACGCAGGGCTTTGAAACGGGTTTTGCGGAACGTCACGGGCGGCTCCCAAGGCACGGTCGGGGGCGCGCGAAAAATTCGCCAATGCCGCCATGCGAAAGTCTGTCTTGGGCTTTGGCCCATTGCGTTCAAGCAATAAAACATTAACCCTAACAGCCGGTTAAAGCTTAAGGCTCGGCTGTTGCCGTGCCTCTGCCTGATCGCTACAAATCCACGTCAATCAGTTGCGGAGCACGCTCATGTCCAAGCCAATTCCTGTCGTCTGCGTGCAGGAGGGTGAACTGGCCTCTGCCGGTCTGTCGTCCGCGCAATTGGCGTGGGCACAGGCCAGCGATTTCTCCGGACAGCGCGGCCGCCTGTTGCCTGTGCCCGATGCGCAATCTGCACTGACGAGTTATCTGTTCGGGATGGGCGCTACCACCGACCGCCCCACGATGGTCACCGGTCTGGCTGGCACGGCGCTGCCCGCAGCCCACTACTGCCTCGAGGGTGCCATTGGCGACCCGACCATGGCGGCCATTGGCTTTCGCCTGGGCGCCTATCGTTTCGATCGTTATCGCTCGGCCAAGCCAGCGCCGACATTGAGCGCGCCTGACGGCGCTGATGCCGCCGAGATCGACCGACTGGTCGAAGCCGCCCTCATTGCCCGCGACCTGATCAATACCCCGGCCAATGATCTGGGGCCCGATGCCTTTGAGGCTGCGATCCGCGACTTCGCCAAGGCGCGCGGCATGGATATAGCCGTGACTGCTGGGGATGATCTTCTCAAGGCCAATTTCCCGTTGATCCACGCCGTGGGGCGCGCTGCGGCCGAGCCGCCACGTCTGATTGACCTGAGTTGGGGTGATCCCGCAGCGCCCAAGGTGACCTTGGTCGGCAAGGGCGTCACCTTTGATACTGGCGGTCTCGACATCAAGGGTGCCGCCGGCATGCTACTGATGAAAAAGGATATGGGAGGCGCCGCCAATGTGTTGGGTCTGGCCCACGCCATTGTCTCAGCGGGCCTCAATTTGCGCCTGCGCGTGCTTATTCCAATCGTAGAAAACGCCATATCGGCCGCGTCTTTCCGACCTGGCGATGTACTGCCGTCGCGCAAGGGACTGACAGTGGAAATCGGCAATACCGATGCCGAAGGACGTTTGATCCTGGCTGATGCACTGGCCTTGGCGGACGAAGAAAGTCCCGAACTTCTGCTGGATATGGCAACACTCACCGGCGCGGCTCGCGTGGCACTGGGTCCCGAACTGCCGCCACTTTATACGGCCGATGACGAACTGGCGCGCTTGCTCATGGAGACCGGCCTGGCATCCGACGACCCGCTTTGGCACATGCCGCTCTGGTCGCCCTACGACACCATGATGAACAGCAGAATTGCTGACGTGAACAATGCTGGCGCTGGCGGGTTTGCTGGCTCGATCACCGCAGCCCTGTTCCTCCAGCGCTTCGTCACCAAGGCCGCCGCCTGGGTGCATCTGGATATCTATGGCTGGTCGCCCGAAGCGCGGGCTGGTCGCTCTCATGGCGGGACCGATCAGGCCATTCGAGCGGTCTATGGCGTGCTCAAGCAGCGGTTTCCAAGATAGTTGACTTTGACAACTAACTAGCTGACAACACCAATTGTCAACTAGGGAGGCCGTCATGTCGGTAAGAGCCGAGGACATTGCGCAGGTGCGCGCCTTCAACCGGTTCTACACGCAGGTGATCGGTCTGCTTGCGGAGTCAATGCACGAAAGCCCATTCACGCTCGCTGAAGCGCGGGTCATCTACGAACTCGGCCGACGCAACACGGCGACAGCATCTGCCATCGCCGAGCATCTGGGCATGGATCGCGGTCAGATGAGCCGACTGGTACTAAAACTGACCGATCGGGGTGTAGTGGCTTTGCTGCCGCCTGGTCACGACAAGCGTGCCGTGCCCTTAGCGCTGACGCCTGATGGCGACACGGTGTACCGCCGCTTCAACGAAATGAGTGACAGGGCCGCAGCCGATACCCTGCTTACGCCGCTCGATGAGTTCGAGCGACGTGATCTGGTCAGCTCAATGCGGCGGATTCAGGCCATGCTCGCCGAGCCCGATGACAGCCCGTTGACCCTGCGGCCGCACCGTATTGGCGATCTCGGCTGGCTTATCCATCGTCAGGGTCTTCTCTATCACCTTGAACAGGGCTGGAACGGGGAGTTCGAGACCCTGATCACCAGACTATATGGTGAGTTTGCTGATGCCCCCGAAACGCCGCCCAAAGCGCTCTGGATCGCGGAGCTGGGTAAGGAAGTGGCCGGCTCGGTCTACATCATCCCAGCCGCCGCCAGCGAGGGTGAAGACACTGCCCAATTGCGTATGCTCTATGTCGAACCAGCCTTCCGGGGCCGCGGAGTCGGCAAGCAACTGGTTGCAGAGGCGATCAGTTTTTGTCGTTCCGCCGGTTACCGCCGCGTCATTCTATGGACGCAGGATTGCCTGAGTTCTGCGCGGCGCATCTATCAGAGCGCAGGCTTCGAACTGGTTCGCGAGGACCGGCACCATTCATTTGGTGTCGACCTCAACGGCCAGTATTGGGCGCTGCAGCTATAGCGTGTTCTAATAGCCGCGGCGGCGATCCACGACATTGACCAGCGCCTCGCCGGCTTCATGCCGCTTGATGATGTTAGTGAAGTAACGCACACCGGTGGCTTCATTGCTGATCGCCGCGATGTGCGGTGTGATGTAGCAGTTTTCGATATCCCAAAGAGGGCTGCTGGCGGGAAGTGGTTCGGTCTCGAACACATCAAGGCTTGCAGCGCCCAGTGTGCCATCACGCAACGCCGCAACGATATCGCTCTCGCGCTGATGCCCGCCGCGGGCAGCATTGACGATAACCGGGCCACCAGCCAGCCGGTCCCGGCGCAGCTTGGCAAAGGTCTGTGTGTTCAGAATGCCCGTGGTCTCGGGCGTCAACGGCAGCAGATTGACCAGAATGTCAGTGCCGGCCAGAAAGGCGGCGAACTGCTCGGCGCCGGCAAAGCCCTCGACACCTGTCATGTCCTTGGGTGTCCGGCTCCAGCTGCGCAAATCAAAGCCCAAAGGCTTCAGGCGACTGGCCGCGTCCTGACCCAGTACACCCATGCCCATGATGCCCACCGTGGTTTCCGAGGCGGCGGGTGGATAGAGTTGGCTCCAGCGCTTGGCCTTCTGGTCGGCCTGGAAGCGGGTATAGAGCCGATGGTGCATGGTGACATGGGCCACCACATAGTCGCTCATGCGCTGGCTGAGGTCCTCATCGACGAAGCGCACAATGGGCGCGTCGGGCAGGGCGGGATGCTTGAGCAGGGCATCAACGCCCGCGCCTCGAGAGAGGATGGCGCGCAGACCTGTCAGCCCGTCGAAGGCCTCCGGCCTGGGTTTCCACACAAAGATATAGCGCACATCTGCCGGATCGTAATCCTCGCCGCGGCGCACGACAGGATAGTCGCCCAAGGCAGCACGCAGCGCTTCGGCCCAGCTCGCTTCATCGACATCGGACAGGTGCAGCAACAGCATTTAGATTTCTCCAGACAAAAAAGAGCCGCGCCATTGTGGGGCGCGGCTCTGCAATTCACGTCAACTGGCGACGGCCTTACTGGGCAGTCGTGGTTGGTGTGCCTTCAACCGGCGTTTCGGTCGCAGTGGTTTCTGGCGTCTCAATCACCGCTGCCGGAGCAGGCGCTGGCGCCTCTGCAGCAGGTGCGGCTTCAGCTGGAGCCGGTGCGGGGGCGTCATGACCAGCTTCGCCGGTTGCGGCGTGATCGTCAGCGGCAGGTGCCGCTTCGGCTTCAACGGCAACTGGCTCAGGGAAGGCCACGGGCGTACCCGACAATGTCTGCAGATAGGCCAGGATATTGGCGCGCTCTTCTGGCGTGCGAATACCGGCAAAATTCATCTTGGTGCCCGGTGCATACTCGCTGGGCTTGGTCAGGAATGCGTTGAGGTTCTCGTAGCTCCACACATCGCCAGCGGCATTGTGGGCCAGCAGCGCGTCGGAATAGGCAAACCCATCGACGCTGCCTTCAAGCCGGCCGACCACATCATAAAGATGCGGACCCTGCTTGTTGGGCTCACCCTCGCCGAAATTGTGGCACGACTGGCACTTCTTGACCGAGTTGGCGCCCTTGGAGGCGTCAGCACTGGCCAGCAACACGCCAAGCGGCACTTCTGGTTCAGCTTCGGCCTGCGCGCCGCCATGCGTTGCCTCAGGCTCAGGCAAGGCATAGCCCGGCCCGTTGTCTTCGATCGGATGATAGATGGCCTCGGCGACAAAGCCGGCACCCATGACGAACAACAGCGTGCCCAGCACGGCGCCCATGATCTTGTTTAGCTCGAACGAATCCATTTGGTCTCTCTGCCAGTCCATCCCCTGCGGACGATAGTCGTACCCGTCTCAAATTTCGATAGTCCCATAGGGAAATCGCCTCAACGGAGGGGCACGACGCGGGCGGAAGATAGTCGCAAGGCTGGCAAGGTGCAACCATGCAAACCCGCTCTGCGACAATTCCCCACCGCTGGCATGTCCGCGATGGCGGTCGAGCGCGAATTGACTCCGCTCCCCCTCGGGTCCAAAAGCCTTTGCGCCAACAGCAATTGGACCCGCAGATGACCAAGAAGATCGCTTTTCAGGGTGAGCCCGGCGCATTCAGCCACGCCGCCGCCAATAATCTTTTTCCCGGTGAGGATGCGGTTGGCTGCGTCACCTTCGAGGAGACGATCAACGCGGTACAGTCCGGCAAGGCCGATTTTGCAGTCGTCCCGGTTGAAAATTCGCTCTATGGCCGCATCACCGACATTCACCACTTACTACCCGAAAGCGGGCTGCACATTATTGGTGACCACTATTTGCGGGTCGAGATGACCTTGCTGGGTGTGCCTGGCGCCACGCTGGACGACATCAAGGCCGTGCAATCACTCTCTGTCGCGCTGGGCCAGTGCCGCAAATTCATTACCGAGCACGGTCTGCGCACCATCAATGCGGTCGATACCGCCGGCTCAGCCCGCGAAATCGCCCAAAAGGGCGATAAATCGGTAGCGGCCATTGCTTCGCGCTTTGCGGGTGAGACCTATGGGCTGGATGTGCTGGCTTCCAATATCGAGGACGCCGACCACAATACCACGCGCTTTCTGGTTCTCTCGCGCGACGAAAAGCATGCGCCCCAGGGGGGCAACGTCAAGACCACCTTCGTATTCCGGGTTCGCAACGTGCCCGCCGCGCTCTACAAGGCCATGGGCGGTTTTGCCACCAATGGCATCAATATGACCAAGCTCGAAAGCTATATGGTCGGCGGCGCGTTTACCGCGACCCAGTTCTATGCCGACATTGAAGGACACCCCGACGATCAGGGCGTCATTCATGCCTTCGAGGAACTGGGCTTCTTCACCGACTATTTTCGAATTCTGGGCGTCTATCCCGCCGCCAGCGGCGAATAGCTCAGCCGTCCATCAGGCCCGGTGGCAGCGAGCCGATGCGCAGGATGACGCGCGGCTCATCATAGGCGTCGGTCTCGATGTCGACTTCTTGCGAAAACACCAGAACGCCTGCGCGCATGGGCGCCAGCCGTTCCGCCGTGGCAATGGCCTTTTCTTCGCTCTTGGCTTGTTGCACCGGGTCTGCGATCAGTTTTTTGCCGTTCAGTTTAAAGGCTTGCACGAGATACATCGTCGCCATGGCGCTCTCCAGAGGTTGGTGTGGGCCTATCACCTCGTCGCGCCATTCCCTAGCCAATTGACACCCCTTGCTGTCTCGCTATGGTCCGCGCGCCATATTCTGAGGAACCAGCCATGTCTTATACCGATCTCGCCAAGACCATTGATGACGCCTTTGAGGCGCGCGCCTCGATCGGTTTCGACACCAAGGGTCCCGTTCGCGAGGCCGTGGTCGAGGCCCTCAACCTGCTCGACAGCGGCAAGGCGCGGGTCGCCGAAAAGATTGATGGCAGCTGGCAGGTCAATCAATGGCTCAAAAAGGCCGTGCTGCTCTCCTTCCGCCTCAACGACAACAAGCTGATCGAAGGTGCCCCCGGTGGCTCGTCCTTCTGGGACAAGGTGCCCACAAAGTTCGAAGGCTGGGGCGAAAGCCAGTTCCGTGAAGCCGGTTTCCGCGCCGTGCCTGGGGCTATCGTCCGGCATTCTGCCCATATCTCCCGCAACGTCATCTTGATGCCCAGCTTCGTCAATCTGGGCGCCTATGTCGGTGAAGGCACCATGGTTGACACCTGGGTGACCGTCGGCTCCTGCGCCCAGATCGGCAAGAACGTGCACATCTCGGGCGGCGTCGGCATTGGCGGCGTGCTTGAGCCGCTTCAGGCCGGCCCGGTCATCATTGAAGACAACTGCTTTATTGGCGCCCGTTCCGAGGTTGTTGAAGGTGTCGTCGTCGGCGAAGGCGCGGTCATCTCCATGGGTGTGTTTATTGGCGCGTCCACCAAGATCATCGACCGCGCCACGGGCGAAATCCATATTGGCAAGGTGCCGCCCTATTCGGTGGTGGTTTCCGGTTCGCTCCCCGGCAAGCCGCTGCCCAATGGCGAGCCTGGCCCAAGCCTCTACTGCGCGGTGATCGTCAAGACGGTCGACGCCCAGACTCGCTCCAAGACCGGCATCAACGACTTGCTGCGCGACTAGACCCGTTCTGGTGCAAACTGCACGAGTCGCCTAACATGCGGCATGTCGGAGATTTCGGCATGCCGCGTGCTGAATTTTTGAGGGAAAATCATGGACACTCTCGTGCCGCTTCTGACCACGACCGAAGGGCGTATCTCCCGCAGGACCTGGTGGTTCGGGGTGGTGATCCTGCTGATCGCCAGCATTCTGCTCAATATCGTCCTGCGGACATTGGGGCTGAATGATGCTTGGGGACAGTTGGTCGCCTACGTGATCATGTTCGTGCCAAACTGGTCGCTGGGCATCAAGCGCCGCCACGACCGGGACAGCGGCGCCAGGGACTTCAAGATATTCATGGGGCTTTCGGGTGTGCTCGCGCTGGTACAGGCTCTGGGGATCGGCATGAGTAGTAGCGATGTCGCTGGTACGACGATGTCGACGCCGAGCTTTCCGCTGGCGATCGTCTTCTTCGCGGCCGCAATCTACGGCCTCTATATTATCATTCAGCTGGGCTTTCTGCGCGGAACGACTGGCAGCAACACATACGGCCCTGATCCGCTCGACGGCGCGGCCTGAACCAACAAGAACGGGATTACCTGGTGACCAAAAGCGTAGCGGATGATCCTGTTCGACTTCTCAAGGATCTGATTGCGTGTCCCTCGGTCACCCCCACCGAAGCCGGGGCGCTCGATCTGCTCGAGATCACGCTCAAATCCATTGGCTTTGAAGTCACTCGGCTGGTCTTTGAGGGCGATGGCTCCTATCCGGTAGATAATCTGTTTGCTACCCGCGGCACGGGGGGGCGCCGTCTGCTGTTCGCCGGACACACCGACGTCGTGCCCCCCGGCGATCTGGCCAACTGGACCGCCGACCCCTTCACCCCGCGCGAAGCTGACGGCAAGCTCTATGGTCGCGGTGCAGCAGACATGAAGTCGGGTGTTGCTGCCTTTGTTGCCGCTGCTGCAGCCATGCCTGCCGATGCCGGCACCATCATGCTCGCCATCACCAATGATGAGGAAGCCGACGCCATTAACGGCACCGACAAGCTGATGAAATGGGCCGAGCAGAACCAGCACCACTTCGACTTCGCTATTGTGGGCGAGCCCAGTTCTGCTGCAACCCTGGGTGACAGCATCAAGATTGGCCGCCGCGGTTCATTGTCCGGGGTCATCACCGTAGCGGGCATACAGGGCCATGTGGCCTATCCCGACAAGGCCAACAATCCCATGCCGGCGCTGGCGCGCGTGGTCACGGCCCTAGACACGACCATCGACACCGGCACCGAGCATTTTCCAGCGACCAATCTCGAAGTCACCTCGATTGACGTCGGCAATGCCATTTCCAATGTCATTCCGGCCGCCGGTACCATTCGCTTCAACATCCGCTATAATGACCTGTGGACGCCAGACACGCTGACGGATTGGGTGCGCTGTCGCATCGCCAGCATAGATCCAGCTGGCGCCAGTATCAGCTTTGAACTGGCTGGCACGCCCTCGCGCTCCTTCCTGTCGCCCCTCAGTGACGATGTGCAAACCCTCTCGGCAACCATTGCGGCCATCACGGGCCAGCCACCGGCGCTCTCGACGGGCGGTGGCACCTCTGACGCCCGTTTCATCGCCCAATATGGGCCAGTGGTGGAATGCGGTCTTGTCGGTCCCTCCATGCACAAGGCGGACGAACACATCGCCCTGAGCGACCTCACGGGGCTGACGAATATCTATCGCCGTTTCATGCTTGGCTTTTTTGGAGTGGTGTCATGAAAATCTGGTCGGTCCTGAGCGACGCGACAAGAGGTTGGCAGATGATCATCAGCGGCCAGCCCGGCTGGCGCGATCGCTTCACTCTGAGTGGTGCCGGCCTGGCGACGGCGCTGTGCGTCTTTGCCTTTTTCGCTTTTCTGGCTGTGGCACTCGCTTCGATGAGCATCGGCATGCCCGCAACGTTCGGCGTACTCGCCGCCATGGTCATTCTGGCCCTGCCGGTCATTTCGCTGCTGGTGACGCTGGTCACCACCCGCAATATCCTCAAGAGCGAAGCGCCCATGTTGCCGGTGCTGGTGCCCGGCATCTACGCCATGACTGGTTTCCTGCTGATCGAGGGCCTGCTGGCCATGATCGGCGGTCCCGTCGTCATGATGGCATGGTTCGCGCTGGGATTTCTGCTATATCGTCTTGCCCGTCAGGCATGCGATTGGAGCCTCGGTACTGCGGCCGGCTTTGCTGTTTTGACGGTCCTGCTTCTTGTGGCGATGCGTTATGCGCTCTACATGCTGTCCAACGCCCCCCTCTGACCGATCGAGACGCGCCTTGGCCCAATCGACCCCGACCTTCTTCGACGAACTGATTGCCGCCGCCCAGGGCAGCTTTGCCCTGCTTACCGGAGATCGCAAGGCGCCGACCTATTTTGACTTCGGCCAGCGTGGTCTGGTCAGTAGCTTTATCGCCTTTCTGATTGCCGGTGCCATGTCGGCCTATGGCCCGCGACTGCTCGGCTTCTCCATGGAGTCGGGTGCAGCGTCGACAGGGCTGTTCATGAGCGCCATGCTCTATGTGCTGCAGGCTGGTGCTGGCTGGCTGGTGCTGCGCCAGTTCGGTCGGCTCGACGGTTTTGTGCCCTATATCGTGACCTTTAACTGGATCAACCTGTTCGCCTCGGTGATCACCCTGATCCTGCTCATGGTCGGGGCCGGTCAGTTCGCCACCATTCTGGTGGGCGTGGCCGCACTGGTCGTGGAGGTCAATATTGCCCGCCTGATCGTCACCTTGGCGCCACTGCAGATCGTGATCTTCATCGTGGCCAAGCTGATCATCCAGGCAGTGGCCATGGGACTGATCATCGCCATGGTCGCCCCCGACATCTTCATGCCGGCGGTCAGCTAGTAGTCGACTTGCGTCAGGTATAGTCCGGCTGATGGCGCCATCGCGCGGCACGCGCTGCGGTCTCTGGCGTCAAGCGCCGCCCGGAAATCGGCTGGCGTCCATTTGCCCTCGCCCACCAGCTTGAGACAACCTACCATCGAACGCACCTGATGATGCAGGAAGCTGCGCGCGCTGGCATTGATGACGATATGATCGTCCTCGCGCCGCGCATGCAGCACGTCCAGCGTCTTCATCGGCGACTTGGACTGACATTCCGATGACCGGAAGGTGGTAAAATCATGTTGCCCCAGAATCAGCTGGGCGGCCTGATCCATGATCTCGGCATTCAGTGGCTTGTGCACATGCCACACATGATTGCGCTCCAGGATCGCTGGCGTGCGGCGATTGAGGATGCGGTATTCATAGTGGCGCGCAGTTGCAGAGAACCGCGCCTCGAACGTCTCGTCTACTCGCTCGGCCGCGATGATCCCAACCGGGTTGGGTCGCATGAGATGGTTCAGCCCTTCGCGGACCTGGAACGAGTCCCATTCCCGGGTCAAATCGATATGAGCCACCTGGCCCAGCGCATGCACACCCGCATCGGTGCGACCTGCGGCCTGCAGCGTGAGCGTCTCGCCGGTCATCCTGAAAATGGCATCTTCCAGCGTCTGCTGCACACTCGGCTGCGTCTTCTGCCGCTGCCAGCCGGAATACGGCGTGCCGTCATATTCGATGGTGAGCTTGAAGCGGGGCATGCCTAGCGGACAGCAGCCGGCAGCGTACCCGCACCACGCAGAAAGGTGGCGGCATCCATTGCGCCCTTACCCTCGCGCTGCACCTGAGTCAGCCGCACCGCACCGTCACCACAGGCGATTGTCAGGTCGCCCAACAGGGTTCCGGGGGCACCGGTGCCCTCACCCAGGCTGGATCGCAGTGCCTTGACCCGCACCGACTTGCCACCCAGGTCGATTTCTAACCAGGCGCCAGGAAAGGGTGAGAGCCCCCGAATGTGATTATGGACGTCCGCAGCGGGTCGCGACCAGTCGATGCGGCACTCGGCCTTTTCGATCTTTTTGGCGTAGGTGGTGCCTTCTTCAGGCTGTGGCGTGAACTCCAGGCTATCGCGCTCCAGCGCGGCAAAGGCCCGCCCCATCAGATCGGCACCAACCCGCATCATGGTGTCGTGCAGTTCGCCTGCAGTCATCTCGGGGGCGATGGCGATGACTTCGCCCAGACCGACCGGGCCCGTATCGAGCCCTTCTTCCATCTGCATCACCTGCACGCCGGTCTGGCTGTCGCCGGCCATGATCGCGCGCTGGATCGGTGCCGCGCCACGCCAGCGTGGCAGCAGCGAACCATGCAGGTTCAGGCACCCCAGGCGGGGCGCATCAAGTACGGGCTTGGGCAGCAGCAGGCCATAGGCGACCACAACCGCAACATCGGCATCATGGCTGGCAAAGATGATCTGCTCGGCCTCGCCCTTGAGTGAGCGTGGTGTGAACACAGAAATGCCGAAACCTTCGGCCGCCATGTGGACAGGCGATTTGCGCTCTTCCTGTCCCCGGCCAGCCGGCTTAGGCGCGCGGGTATAGACCGCCACCACTTCGTGACCGCTGGAAACAAGTTCTGTCAGGGTCGGCACGGAAAAATCGGGCGTACCCATGAAGACGACACGCATTGTCCGACCTTCCTTGATGGCCTGGCCCACACTGGGGCCGGCGCAATTCTAGCCAGCGGCGCGCTTGGCAGCCTTGTCGAATTTCTTGATGACCCGGTCGCGCTTGAGGCGGCTGAGATAGTCGATATAGAGCACGCCATCGAGGTGATCGAGTTCGTGCTGAATGCACACGGCCAGCTTGCCCTCGGCTTCCTTGGTGACTTCCTTGCCCTCAAGATCGGTGTACTTCACCACCACATCATTGGGACGCTCGACTTCGTAATACAGTTCGGGGATCGACAGGCAGCCCTCTTCGGTCACCTGCATCTGCTCGCCGAAATGGGTGATTTCGGGATTGATCATCACCAGCGGCTCGGGTTTCTCATCTTCCCCAGCCAGATCCATTACCACGATACGCTTCATCACCCCGATCTGCGGCGCAGCCAGACCGATACCGGGCGCGTCATACATGGTTTCAAGCATGTCGGCGGCCAGGGTCTTGATCTCCTCATCGACCTCGATGATCGGATCGGTGACAGCACGCAGGCGCGCATCGGGAATGACGAGAATGGGGCGAATGGCCATGATGAAGGTCCGGCAATAAGGGAAGTGCCTCTCGATATGGTATTTTCGCGCGTGAGGTCAACTCTTGTGGCAGTCGCGATGGCGTCATCGGCGCATTGGAACATTATGGGAACGCCTCGAATCGGCTAGACTCAACGCATGGACACACTGCTTTTTACACTCGGCGACTGGCCGGTCACTTACCTCACCGCGGCAATTCTGGGCGGGGTGTTACTCGTTCTGGTGCTGGCCGCTATTGTGGTGGGCGCCATGCGCGCCAGCGCCGCGCGCGCCGAAGCGGCTGCCCAGCAGGCGTCCGAGCAGTTGCGCAGCAATTTCCTGGCTCAGATTACCGAGCGCGACAGCCGCATTCAGGAACTGGACCATCAGCTCGCCCAGGAGCGAGAGCGCGGCGAAGAACTGCTCGACATCGAACGTGAGAAGGGGTCGTCGCTGCTCTCGGAAGTCTCGGGCCTGCGCGCCCGCATGGCTGAGCAGGTCAAGCAGGCCGAAGAGAACCACAAGCGCTTCCTTGAGGCGCGCCAGCACATGACCGATGAGTTCAAGGCCATTGCCGGCGAAGTGCTCAAAAGCCATGGCGAGACATTTTCCAAGCAGAACCGTGAGCAGGTCGACGTTCTGCTCAAGCCGCTCAACGAGAAAATCGTCGAGTTTCAGGGCGAGTTGCTGCGCGACCGCGCCACCATGGGCGAACAGATCCGCGCTTTGGCAGCCAGCAATCTGCAGATCACCACCGAAGCGCAGAACCTGACCCGGGCGCTAAAGGGTAATTCCCAGACTCAGGGTGCCTGGGGCGAAATGATCCTCTCGACCATTCTGGAAGGCTCAGGCCTCCGCGAAGGCGAAGAGTTCATCACCCAGGCCAGCCACACGGGCGAGGACGGTGCACGAGTGCGCACTGACGTTGAAGTGCTGATGCCCAATAATGACCGTCTGGTCATCGACTCCAAGGTGTCGCTCACCGCCTTTGAGGCCTACGTCAATTGCGAGGATGACGCCAAGAACCAGTATCTGCAGGCCCACATTGTCTCGATCCGCAGTCACATCAAGACCCTGGGCGGCAAAGAATATCAACGCCACGCCCGTAGCAGCCTCGATTACGTGATGATGTTCGTGCCCATCGAATCGGCGCTGGCCACCGCTATTCAGGCGGATACCAAGCTGGTCGAATATGGCATGAGTCAGGGCGTGATGCTGACCACACCCACCACGCTGATGACCGTGCTGCGCACAGTGCGCAATGTCTGGGACATCGAAAAGCGCCACCGCAATGCCGAAGAGATCGCCAGCCGTGCCGGTGCGCTCTACGACAAGGTGGCTGGGTTCCTGAGCACCATGGACAAGCTCGATGGTCATCTGGGCAAGGCTCGGTCAAGCTTCGACGACGCCAAGAAGCAGCTGTCCTCGGGCAATGGCAATGTGGTGCGTCAGGTCGAAATGCTGCGTGAACTCGGCGCCAAGTCCAGCCGGGCCATTCCGCCTGACTGGGATGGCGGTGATGGCGATCAGAGCGATCCTGAACCGACGTTGCGGCTGGTGGTCGACGATCCGGGCGACCTGGCCTGATCACGATTGCTCTGTCGGTCGAACCAGTTTCGCGCCGTCGCGTTTCTCCCCGCAAAACCAATTGCAGGAGGCCGTCTTGGCACAACATATCGATCACCCCGGCACATTGCTGCCGCAGGACACCAATTTCGACAACGCCGATCAGCCCGGCATCGCGCAGCCCTATAGCCAGAGCGAGGTCGAAGACCTGCTCTATGGCGCAGACCGTCCGGCCAGCGAGCGTTTGGCGCGGCTGCGGGAACTGCGCGACGAAAGCGCCGCACGTGAGAGCGGCGACTGGGGCGAGGAAGACCCGGCGGCTCTGCTCGATGAGGTGGACCGCGCCATTGACGAGCTGAGCGGGTCCATGGAGCATGTCGACGATAATGCCGACTTTGCCGGTCTGGGTGCCCCGCTCGAAACCGGTCAGGGCGATCGCCTCGACACCCTGTCACCCGACGATTTTGATGCCCGACAAGCCATCGAGCAGGGCAGCACCGCTGACGATGGCGTTGCCGAAGAGGCAGAAGATACCGAGGAGGCGGCGGAGGATTTGGACGCCCAGACCCACTAGACACCTAAGACGACTAGATCGCGGTACGGGCTTTCAGTGCCTGGCTCAGCGTGCCTTCGTCGAGATAGTCCAGCTCGCCGCCCACGGGTACGCCGTGGGCTAGGCGGCTGACCTTGATTTGGGTATCGCCAAGTCGGTCCATAATGTAGTGGGCTGTGGTCTGTCCCTCGACGGTTGCGTTGACCGCCAGTACGATCTCGCGGAACTCATGTGCCCGCGCGATTAGCTCATTGATGCTGATATCATCTGGGCCGATCCCATCCAGCGGCGACAGGACGCCGCCCAGGACATGATATCTGACCGCGCCAGCACCAGCGCGCTCCAGCGCCCACAGATCGGCCACGTCTTCCACCACGATCAACATGCCGCTATCGCCCCGGCGCGGATCCGAACAGATCGAGCATGGGTTGATGGTATCGACATTGCCGCACACTTCACAGGTGCGCACAGCCTCGACAGCCCGATCCAGCGCCGCCGATAGCGGGATCATCAACTGCTCTTTTTTCTTGATCAACTGCAGAACGGCCCGACGAGCCGAGCGCGGTCCAAGCCCCGGCAAGCGTGCCAGCAGCTGGATCAGTTGTTCAATCTCGGGTCCACCATTGGCCAATTGCAGAATGGCCTAGAACGGCAGGTTCATGCCGGGGGGGATGGGCAACCCGGCGGTGACTTCCTTCATGCGCTCCTGCATGGCCGCTTCGCTCTTGGTCTTGGCATCAGCATGGGCGGCGATGATCAGATCCTCGAGGACCTCGACATCATCTTCCTTGAACATGGAGGGGTCGATCTTGACGCCCTTCATGTCACCCTTACCGGTGAGCGAAACCACGACCATGCCGCCGCCGGAGCGGCCTTCAACGACCAGCTCGGCAAGCTCGGCCTGCATGGCCTCCATCTTGCCTTTCATCTCGCTGGCGGCCTTCATCATGCCCATAATGTCTTTCATTCGTCGTCATCCTCTTCAACTGGGGGTGGGGGAACATCATCAACGACAGCTGCGTCATCGCGCACCTTGACGTTGACCACCTTGGCCCCCGGAAATGTCTCTAAAATGGCTTTGACCAAAGGGTCCTCATGCGCCGCGGCATGGTGAGCCTGTGTCCGTTGCTCGGTCTCCTGACGAACCGTCAGCCCCTCTGGCGGTTTGGTTGAAACCATCACCAGCCAGCGCTCGCCGGTCCACTTCTGCAGGCGCGCCGATAGCGTGGCAATGATGCCCGGGTCGGTGCCGTCGACCAGCGCGACCTCAATCCGGCCCTGCTCGAACGACACAGGTCGCATGGAGCCTTCCAGGGCGAGCTTGACCAGAACGTCGCGCTTGGCGCCCGCCAGGGCGATCAACTCCTTGTAGCTGGCCACAGTGGCCAGCGCGGGCTGAACCTGCGCCTGCGGTACCGCAGGCTGGCTCGCGATGGCTTCAGTATCGATAGGGCGGGGCTGCTCAACGCGCATGGCCGAGGAGGCGCCCGAAGACCCGCCAGAGGGACCGCGCGGCATCGGCATCATTGATTGCTGGCCGGCGGCCGGCGCGGGCTGATTGGCCAGCTTGGCAATCAGATCGTCCGGGCTGGGCAGATCGGCGGCATAGGCCAGGCGGATCAACGCCATTTCGGCAGCCTGCAGGCCATTATTGGCCCGCGCCACTTCGTCATAGCCCTTGAACAGGATCTGCCAGGCCCGTGTCAGCGCCCGCATGGGCAATTTGCCCGCCAGATCGGCGCCGCGTGTGCGCTCATCAGGTGTCAGCGACACATCATCAGCTGCGGCGGGCACAACCTTGATGCGCGTCACCAGATGGGTGAAATCGGCCAGATCGGCAACCAGCGTCTGTGGATCGGCACCCATGTCATACAGGCTGCGCATCGTTTCGATGGCTTCGCCAATCCGGCCACCCATCAATTCTTCGAACAGATCGATGATCCGCGCCCGGTCGCCCAGCCCCAGCATGGCCTTGACCGTTGCGGCGGTGACCGTGCCATTGCCATGGGCAATCGCCTGATCGAGCAGGCTGAGATTGTCGCGCGCCGAGCCTTCGCCGGCCCGCACGATCATCGCCAGTGCTTCAGGCTCAAAGCTGATGCCTTCCTGGCTCAGGATCGACTCGAGATAGGCCGACATGACTTCGGGCGTGATGCGGCGCAGATCGAACCGCATGCAGCGGCTCAGGATGGTCACCGGCACCTTGCGGATTTCGGTCGTGGCGAAGATGAACTTCACATAGGGCGGTGGCTCTTCCAGCGTCTTGAGCAGGCCGTTAAAGGCGGCCGTGGAGAGCATGTGCACTTCGTCGATCACATAGACTTTGTAGGGCGCCGATGACGGCGCGTATTTGACCGAGTCGATGATCTCGCGAATATCGCCAATGCCGGTATTGGAGGCGGCGTCCATTTCGATCACATCGACGTGGCGGCCTTCGATGATCGCGCGGCAGTGCTCGCCCTCAACACTCAGGTCGAGCGTCGGGTGCGGTCCGCTGGCATCTTCATAGTTGAAGGCACGGGCCAGAATGCGCGCTGTCGTGGTTTTGCCCACGCCGCGCACCCCTGTCAGAATAAAGGCGTGGTGAATGCGGTTCTGCGCGAACGCATTGCCCAGCGTCTGTACCATGGCATCCTGGCCAACAAGCGTTGTGAAGTCTTGTGGCCGGTATTTGCGGGCGAGGACGAGATAGGGCGAGGTCGTAGCGTCAGCCATCGTGCCCCTCTAGGTCAAGGTTCGGGAATCTGCCTGTGGTCATGCGACCATCATAGAGGCAAGTAGGAGGCTGGCAACGACCCGTGAAGGTCTCGTTGGGGCTGCTTCCTTCCGGACCTGACCCGGTTGGCGAGGAACACGTCCGCGCCAACCTCCCGGTGCGCTATATGCGAATTAATTGCGTCAATGGCAAGGCCTCGGCGCAAACTGTGACACATGCGCCGCCTGCGTTGCGATCACTCCGCCCATCGGCTAGACGGGTTGGAGCACAGGAGATCGCATTCATGGCCAAGCGTCGTCAAACTTCACTGCGGACGTCCAAGGAAGATATCGCTTCCGCCAAGCTTGCTCCCAGAACGCCGCAGACCGAGTCATCGGCCTTCCGTCTGGCCTTTGCCGATGACGAATTCCTGACCTCCGAAGACACCCGCGGAATTCGTTTCCAGCTTGAATATCTCAAGCCCGAATTCGTGCTGCGCGAACGTGGCATCAATTCGACCGTGGTGCTGTTTGGTGGTGCGCGCATTCCCGAGCCTGGCAAGGATGCCTGGGCTGCAAAGAATGATACCCAGCGCAAGAATCTGGAGGCGGCCTCGCGCTATTACGACGAGGCACGCCGCTTTGCGCAACTGGCCTCCACAACCGCCAAGGCCATGGACAACAAGGAATATGTCGTGGTCACCGGTGGTGGCCCCGGCGTCATGGAGGCGGGCAATCGCGGTGCCACCGATGTCGGCGCCCCCTCGATCGGCTTCAACATCGTGCTACCCCATGAACAGGCGCCCAATGTCTATGTGTCGCCCGAGTTCAGCTTCAATTTCCACTATTTCGCCACCCGCAAGATCCACTTCCTGCTGCGGGCCAAGGCCGTAGCGGTTTTCCCCGGCGGGTTTGGCACGCTCGACGAATTTTTTGAGACCCTGACCCTGATCCAGACCGGTCGCATGGATCGCGTGCCGCTCCTGCTGTTCGGCAAGGATTTCTGGGGAAAGGTGCTCAACCTTCAAGCATTGGCGGACGCCGGCACCATTTCGCCAGGCGATCTGGACCTGTTCAACGTTGTGGATACCGCCGATGAGGGGTGGGACGTGGTGCGTCAGTTCTACAATCTGCCCGAAATCGACGAAGTGCTGCGCGGCGACTGATCGCTCCGCCGGCCATAGCCGCAATCATGTCAGACAGCACTTGCGCGCGCGGTGTCTCAAACCGCATGGTCGCACGGGTGCGGTTCGATTGAACCCTTGGCAGTGCCACCCGTTGGGTCGGCAGTCAGTATGCACAATTGCGGAGGTCGACCATGTCAGATCAGTTTGATGCAATCGTTATTGGGGCAGGGCAGTCCGGCCCGTTTCTCGCAGCACGTCTGGCTGGCGAAAACAAAAAGGTCGCCCTGATCGAGCGCGAACATGTTGGCGGCACCTGCGTCAATGATGGCTGCACCCCCACCAAGACGCTTGTCGCCAGCGCCCGCGCTGCCTGGATGGCGCGCCGTGCCGGTGACTTCGGTGTCACCGTCAAGGGACCAGTCAGCGTGGATATGAAGGCGGTCAAGGCCCGCAAGGACGCTGTCGTCGGCGCTTCGGTAGAGAGCCTGACCGAATGGCTCGGCGGCATCGAAGCGCTGGAGTATATCGAGGGCGAGGGGCGTTTCCTCTCCCCCAGCGAAGTCCAGATCGGCGAGCGCACCATCACCGCGCCGCAGATATTCATCAATACTGGCGCCCGCGCTGCTGTGCCAGATTGGCCCGGCATCGACAAGGTGCCCTATCTGACCAACAGCTCGATCATGAACCTTGATACCCTGCCGGGGCATCTGGTCATTGTGGGGGGCAGCTATATCGGGCTGGAATTTGCCCAGATGTATGCCCGCTTTGGTGCCAAGGTCACCGTGATTGATCGTGGTGACAGGCCCGCATCGCGTGAAGACGCCGATATCTCGGCCTGGATCCGCAAGATCCTCGAAGCCGAAGGCGTGACCTTCCTGTTCAAGACCACTGTGGAATCGGTGACCCGGGCTGGCGGCGGCGTGCTGCTCTCGCTCAAGACCGGCGAACGCCGGGCCTCGGTGGAGGGTAGTCATCTGCTCATCGCCCTGGGGCGCACGCCCAATACCGACGCGCTCAATCTGCCTGCCGCTGGGGTCAAGACCGACAAGCGTGGTTACATTGTCACCGACGAACATCTGCGCACCAGCGCGCCGGGTATCTGGGCCATGGGTGACGTCAATGGACGCGGTGCCTTCACCCATACCTCCTATAATGAGTTTGAAATCGTCGGCGACAATGTCATCGACAAGGGCGACCGCTCCGTCGCCGGGCGCATTCCCGTCCATGGGCTGTTCATAGATCCGCCGCTTGGCCGCATCGGCATGAGCGAAGATGAAGTGCGCAAATCGGGTCGCAAGGCATTGATCGCCACCCGGCCGATGTCGCGGGTCAGTCGCGCTAAGGAGCGCGGCGAGACGCAGGGCATGATGAAGGTGCTGGTTGACGCTGACACCAAGCAGATCCTGGGCGCGGCGATACTGGGAATTGGCGGCGACGAGGTGGTTCAGGTGCTGCTGCAATTGATGGCGGCGCGCACACCCTACACCACGATGGTTGAAACCGTACACATCCATCCCACGGTCAGCGAATTGCTGCCGACCCTGCTGGGTGATCTAAAGCCGCTCGACTAGATATCCTTAAATTGCACGGCCATGCCGCGGCCGCGGGCCTTGGCGGCATAGCAGGCGGCGTCTGCCTCCCCCATGAATCCCAGTGGCGAGGCAGGGGTGGCGGTGATGGCCGTCATGCCAATGCTGGCGCCGATCTTGTAGGTGCGGCCAGCCCAGTCAAACAACAAGGCGGCAATGGCGCGTACCATTTTGTCGGCGATGGCCTTGCCGCCCGATGCCGGGCAATCCTGCAGCAGCACGGCGAATTCATCGCCGCCAATGCGCGCCGCCATGTCGTGGCTGCGACAGCTGCCGCGTATGGTCTGGGCCACCTGTTGCAGCAATGCGTCGCCCGCAGCATGTCCAGCCGTGTCATTGACCGGTTTGAACTGGTCCAGATCGATATAGAGCAGGCAGTGCTGGTGCTGCCGGTCAGCTGCGGCCACAATGGCGTTATTGAGCGCGCGATCGAATGCGGCGCGATTGGGCAGGCCGGTCAGATCGTCGTGATTGGCCGAATGCGCCAGCTCGCGCTGCAGCGTCCGGCTTTGCGTCACATCCTGAAATACCAGCACGGCGCCCGTCAGCTTGTCGCCCTGCGTGCGGACCGGCGAGGCCGTGCAGCGAATTTCGCGCTCAATACCGGTTGGCCCGATCAGGATCATGTCATCGTCAAGATTGGTCACGGTATCGGTGGTCAGGCAGCGCGCAACGGGACAGGCCTGGCGTTCGCCTGTCTCGCCAGCAAACAGCGCAAAGATATCGCGCACCGGCCGACCCAGTGCATCGGTGCTGCTGTGGCCGGTCAGTAATTCAGCCGCCGGGTTCATGAACACCACATGGCCATTGGTGTCAGTCGAGATCATGCCGTCCGCAATGGCTTCAAGCGTCACGCGCAGACGCTCTTTCTCAGCAGCCAGCTCCAGCTCGACCGTCTTGAGCTTGGTCACATCAGTGTCGGTCCCCAGCGTGCGTACCGGATTGCCATCGGCATCCCATTCCACCGGCTTGCCGCGGCTCAGGATCCAGACATAGCTGCCATCGCGCTTGCGCTCGCGATATTCCAGCGCGTCGAAATCCTCGTCGCCCTGATCCTGCTTGTAGACATTGTCGAGCACGTGCTGCAGATCGTCGGGGTGGATACGCGCCAGCCATTTCTGCTGGTCCCCATCCACCTCCTCATCGGGCGGAATACCCCGCATGATGCGCCACATGCGCGAATAGAACATGGAGTCGGTGCGGATGTCGTGGTCCCAGACACCCTGACCGGCGCCTTCGAGCGCAAAGTTCCAGCGGCTCTCCGAATAGGCGAGTGCTTCTTCGGCTCTTTTCTGCAGCTCAATGCTGGTGATCTGGAAAATCAGATAGTCGGGTTGCGCGGGTCCCTCGCCCCGCAGGGCAGACGCGGCCACGCCCATCCAGAGCGCGCTGCCATCGTTGTGGCGCAGCCGGTGCTCGCCCCGATAGTCATCGGTCTCACCGCGCATCAGGCGCTGCACATGCTGGCGCCCGGCGCTGTCATCGTCTGCGTGCACTAGATCGACAATGCTCAGGTTCTGATCGGGGCCATATCCCAGCATCTTCTGGAACGCATGATTGGCATAGGCCAACTGGCCAGACATGTCGCACACCACCATGCCCACGGCAGCGCGATCCACAATACGTGCCAGCATCGCATCAGATTGTGCGAAGCTGGCTTGCGCTTGTGCCAAGGACTTTGAGCCAGTTGCCATCAGAGCAGTGTGCTACAGATCCGTTAATATACGCCTTAATGGCACCTAGACATTGCGCGACAGGATGAAATCGCGCTCGACCCCCAAACCGTGCCACTCATTGGGAATCTCGCTGTCAAAGATCAGCGTATAGGGGCCCTTGTAGCCAGCCTCTTCGGCGAGCGCGACGCATTGGCCATAGTCGGATTCATCGAGATCGCCATCAATGAAGCTGGCCTTGGCGTGGCACAGTTCGGCGCGGCCAAAAATCGACTTGAGGTCGGCATATTTCTCGGGCCCACTCCAATTCCCGAAGTCACCCAGCAGGCCGATGCGGCCATCGAGCTTGTCGAGCAGAAAATTGACATGGGCCGGCTCGGCCAGCAGATCGAACCAGTTCTCGGTGACCAGTCGCACATCCGAGCCTGCATTGCCGTCAGCCAGCGCCGTCAGCGCCTTGACCGAGCGGTCCAGCGCATCGCGCGTCGGCTTCTGCTTGCCAGCGATGATCCGGGCGTTTTCTGCACCCAACTCATTGGCAATCTCGATCCAGCTGGCGATCCAGGCCTGATCGCGGGCGCCATGCTCGGGATCGCTGATATCACCGGCATCGATCAGCAATGTCTGCAGCTTCACATTGGCAATCTTGAGCTGGTCCCGCAGTTCGCCCAGATAGACCGGATCGCGGCTGCGCAGATGGAACGAGACGATTTCCAGACGATGATAGCCATGATTGGCCAGCACTGAGGGCAGGCCAAGCAGCGATTCATCGCCCTCGCCATAGGTCTCCTGCATCGGCCCGATCTCGGTGGTGCTCAGATCATGAGGATAGGTTGTGCCCAACAGACGGTGCAGCGACCAGGTCGAAACCGCGATGCGGTCAGCGCTAATTTGAGCCATTGTGAAGGTCTCCTTTTGGGGCGGACACTTCCATGCTGGGGCGCTGGGTTCAACCGGTATTATCGTTTAGGCGATCACGCTTCGCCGCTGCGCCAGGTAGATGTGATCGCAGGCCAATACAGTCTCGCCGCGCTGGTTGAGCACACGCACCTGCTCGGTAATCCGACCGTGATCGGCACGCTTTGGGTCAGGCTCGAGCCCGGTAATCGTCAGCTCGGTATGGATGGTGTCGCCAATAAACACCGGCTTGGGAAAGCGCAGGCGTTCATAGCCATAGGAAAAGGCCAGGGGGTTGATCTCGCTGGCAGTCAGCCCGATGCCGATGGCAAAGGTCATCGTGCCATGCGCAATGCGCTGCCCCCATGGCGAGTCCTTCATCGCCTCGGCGTCCATGTGGTGGGGAAAGAAATCCCCGGTATGGCCGGCATGGACTACGAAATCGGTCTCGGTAATGGTGCGGCCATAGGTCTTGCGAACCTCGCCCAGCACGTAGTCCTCAAAGTGACGAGGGCGTTCCATCAATGGCTCTCCCTGAATAATGCGTTGAGAGCGGCAACGATGTCACTTGCCGCCTCGCGGTCTTGCAGGCCCGCATTGAGGCCCCGGGCGGCAGCATCCTGAAATGCCATGTAGCCGTCATGGCGGGGTCGCAGCCAACCGCCCTGCATGCTGGCGCGCGTGGCGCGATAGAAATCGGCCGTAGCGGCATTGATCGCGTCGTCTTCCCACGCCAGTCCATGACCGGGCTGGCCACCCGCACCAGCATAAATCGAGCGCTGGATCGCTTCGCTGGCCACCCAATAGGCGTAGCCGATGGCGGCTTCCTGATGGCTGGAGAAGGCCGAAACGGCAATGCCCGTGCCCCCCACCGCCGAGCCAATCGGCCCGCGCGATCCGGCGACCGGGATATCGGTAAATTTCAGCTTGTGCGGCCGGAAGCCGTCCAGGGCGTAGCTGACATAGCCATAGCCCAGCGGCATCAGCGCAAACTGATCGCCGCTTGCCATGGCCTCTGAAGCGGCGATGGGGTCCATCGCATACTGGTCCGGCGCGATATGGTCGGTGACCTGGCGCAGGGTTTCGATCACCCGCACGCCGTCCTTTTCCGGAATGAGTTCGTCGCCTTGCGTCGCGCAGGGCGTGCCCAGATTGCCGGCCAGGGTATAAAAGCTCATCAGCGAATGCGGCGCCCGCATGGGCAGAATGACACGACCGGCCTTGGCCAGTTCGACTACCTCGGTCCAGCTCTTGGCGGGTCCGTCCAGCAGGTCGGGGCGATAGGCCTGAACCTGCGCCGCCGCATCGATCGGGAAGGCCCATTGGTGCCCGGCATAGTCGTAGCTGGCAAAGGATGGACCAACGCTGTGGCTGGCCATGGCGGCCCTCTCGGCCTCGCGGCCGGCAACATCCAGGGGCGCCAGGCAGCCTTCCTTGGTGATCTGCCCGACATGGGGATGATCGATCACGATCAGATCATATTGCCGCGCCAGTTCCTCGACGGGAAAGGACTCGAAATCCTGCAGGCTGCGCTTGTCCCAGACGATCTGCACGCCCGTCTGTTCCTGCCAGGCTCTGGCGGTGGCGACCATCGGATCAAAGCCGCGTGGGTGGTCCCAGGTCATGCCCTTCAAAGTAATCAAAGTCCGAACTCCGCGCGGATCTTGGCGCTCTGCTCACCGATCAATGGCGCAGCGCGATGGGTGCGGGCCCGCTGACCATTGACCCGCAATGGGGAGCGCGTGGTGGTAATGGAAACATTGTCTTCGCGCGTGACCGTCTGCAGCATGTCGAGCGCCTTGAAACCCTCGCTGGCCAGCAGCTCGGGCCAGTCGAGCACCTTGGCGCACCAGATATCGGCGGGCTCAAGGATGCTCAGCCAGTGCGCGGTGGGTCGGGTGCCCAATTGGTCGGCGATGATCTGCTTGATCGCGTCGCGCTGGCTGAACCAGCTCTTGGGATCACTGAACTGGCCCAGCGCCTCAATGCCCAGCAGGCTCTGCAATCTGGGCAATGGCGTCATGGCGATCGCCAGATAGCCGTCAGCGGTTGGGTAAACCCCATAGGGCGCTGACAGATAGGCATGGGCCGAACGATATTCGCTGCGCTTGGGCGTGCGCCGACCGTCATTGAGATGGGTGGTCAGCACTTCGAACTGGAAGTCCACCAGCACTTCGAGCAGGCTGGTTTCGATGTGGGCCCCCTGACCATTCATGCCCCGCCGCACCAGCGCAGCCAGGACGCCCTGTGCCACGGCGGCGCCAGCCAGCATGTCGGCAATCGCCAGACCAAACGGCACCGGGCCCTGATCATCATCGCCATTGAGCCACATCACGCCCGAGCGGGCCTGCGCCAGCAAATCCTGGCCGGGCCGGTCCACCCATGGACCTTCCCCGCCATAGCCGGTGATCGAGGCGTAAACGATGGCAGGGTTGATTGCCTTGACCGCCGCATAGTCCAGCCCCAACCGCTCGATCACGCCTGGCCGGAAGTTCTGCAATACCACATCGGCCTTGGCCAACAGCTTGCGCAGGGCGGCGACATCGTCGGGGCTCTTCAGGTCGAGCGCCAGGCTTTCCTTGGACCGGTTGATGGCGTGAAAGATAGTTGAATCGCCGCCGATTTCGGTGTCGCTGAGATAGAGCCGGCGACTGAGGTCGCCGCCATCGGGGCGTTCGATCTTGATCACTCGCGCCCCCAGATCCTGCAGCCGCAGGCTGGCATAGGGGCCCGAAAGGAACTGGCACATATCGATGACCACAAGGCCATCAAGCAGGGGAGTTTCGGTCATGGTCACTCCTTCGTCTGGCCGACGAAGTCTTCCGGTTTGCGGTATTTGACGGTCTGGATATGTTCGCAATAGAGCACCAGCTCACCTTCGCCCTTGAACACCTCATAGGATGCCCGGCAAAGGCCCAGCTCTTTGTATTTGGGGTGTTTTTCGAGATTGGTGCGGATGGTGTAGATGGTGTCGCCGATAAAGGTCGGCTTGATGAAACGCAGCTTGTCATAGCCATAGCTGAAGGCGTTCACGCAATTGGTCGCCACCAGCCCGAGCCCGGCCGAGAAAACGAAGGCTCCGGCCACCAGCCGCTTGCCGAACTGCCCTTCACTGGTCGCGAAGATCTCGTCGGCCACATAGGGGTGCATGTCGGTGACTAGGGCGTTGAACGTCATGCTTTCGCCCTCCGAAATGGTCCGGCGCAGCGAGCGGATCTGATGCCCCGTTTCCCAGTCCTCGTAGAACCAGTTTTCGCTGTTCCATACCGGGATGTCGGCATGCTCGGACGGCATCGTCTTGGGATGGGTTGAGGAATGGCCGATGGTGCTCATGGTGTCGCCTTGATTGGCGTCGCCGGGCTGGCGGCGGACTGAAAGGCGGCTTCAACCAGCGCCATGGTGTGCCAGGCGTCTTCCACCGAGGTGAGGAGTGTCTTGTCCTCGCCGGCTGCAAAGCGCTGCAGATTGCTCATCGTGCCGATAAAGGCATGCGGGAACCAGCCGCCGTCTAGGCTAACCTGTTGCCAGTCTTGGCCCTTTTGGGCGATCCACAGCTCGTCGGTTTCGCCTTCAGGGTAGTTCAGCAGCAGGCCCAGCTTGATCATCGCGGCGCCCCTGGTGCCCTCGAAGCGGAAACTGGCATCCTGGAAGTTGCGGCCAAAATCATGGTGATGATTGATGCTCAGCGTGGTGCGGACGCCATCATCAAAATCAATCAGTGCGCTGGTGCGCGTCTGCGCCAGTGCGGTCGAGGGATGGCCCATGGTCCGCGCGTGAATGCCGCTTGGATTGCCCAGAAATGCCCGGATCAGGTCGAGATAATGGATGGAGTGCACGGCGATCTCGACCCGCGGCATGCCATTGAGAAACGGGAACAAATGCCAGGGCGTCAACAGATTGAGATGCACCTCGGTATCGATCAGATCGCCCAGATAGCCGCGGCTTATGGCGTCGCGCACCGCCAGCATCATCGGCGCAAAGCGCAGCTGGAAATTGACGGCCGCCACGAGATGTTTGTCGCGGCACAGCTTGAGGATGGCGCTGGCTTCGGCCAGATCGCGGCCCATGGGTTTTTGCAGCAGCACGCTAGCGCCGTCGGGCAGCTTGGGCAGCACGCTCAGATGGACGGCGGGGGGCAAGGCCAGGTCATAGACCGCATTGGGTGTTGCGATGGCCTCGTCCAGCGTGGCGAAGGCATTAATGTTCCATTTGGCCGCCAGAGCCTTGGCCTTGTCCCCGTCAATGTCGAACAGGCCAGCGACCGTGAAACCGGCCATCTCATAAGCGGGTAGATGGGCATCATTGACGATGCCGCCCGCCCCGATGATGACGATCGGGCGTGGCGCGCTCGGTTTTGGCCAGCTTTGCTGCAGGCTGGAAACATCGATGGGCACGATTGCCCTCCTCCTCGCGACGCGCTTAGCGTCATTCTTATGTGAATATTCTTTTCACATGCGAGTTGAAGTGACAAGTCCGGATGCCAAAGCTCACCATCATTGCACTGCGAATCTGCCGTCTGCGCCGCCCCAGAACGGCTAGTGAGCTATCCCCCTTATCCCCCTGCCCCCCAAAAAAGCGTCAGCGGCGCCGGAGGTGCCGCCGACGTGGTGCTCAGTTTGATCCAGGATCAGTCGAGGTGGAAAACTTCTTCGGTGCTGGCCCACCAGTCGCCCTCGGCCCGGCTCTCCAGCGGGGACTGCATCGGCATGCAGACGGCCCACCATTCCTGTGTCCGCGGATCGGCCGCCATGGCGGCCATATCGGCGTCGTGGTCGCTGCCGGAATATTCGTAATAGGCGAACAGCAAATTCTCCGGTTCGCGCAGGAAGATCGAGTAGTTCGAGATATTGCTCGCCTTGATCTGCGCCAGCACATCGGGCCAGACCGCGGCATGCACCCGCTTATAATCAGCGATCTGTTCGGGCTTGAGCCCAATAACGGCACCATAACGTCGCATTGTTTTGACCTCCTCCATTCGCGCGCCGTGGTCCTAGACCTTGTAGATCCGCTCCGCATTGAGGTGCAGCAGCCTGGCCTTCTCGTCGTCGCTGGCACCCTTGATGATCTCGTGGGTGGCCTGGACCCAGCGGGTCAGCGAGCCGGTCAGCGTCACCACCGGATGGTCGGACCCCCACACCACGCGATCCCAGCCGAAGCTTTCAATGATGTGCTCGACATAGGGGCGTATGGTGTCGACGCTCCAGTTAGCCCCCGAATAAGCGACAATGCCTGAAACCTTGGCCATCACATTGGGCACCTTGGCGATATTGCTGATGTACGCGCGCCACGGGTCAAGCCCGCCGCCGGTCACATCGGGCACGCCGCAATGGTCCAGCACGAAGGTTACGTCAGGCGCCCGCTCGGCCAGCATCTGGCCAATCGGCAACTGGTCGGCGCGCACGCACAGATCAAAGCTCAGATCGTAATCGGGCAGATGGCGAATGTTCTCGACGAACAGGTCGGACTGGCTCAGATCGTCTGGCATCTGATGCAGGATGCGGCGCACGCCCTTGACGTGAGCATGTTCGCTAAGCTGCTCAATCTGATCGACAAAATTCATGTGCTCCGGGCGGCAGCCGGCAATGGCGCCGACCACGCGGGGCAGGGTGAGGACGAACTCGCTCTCGCCCAGCAGATCGGCCTCAGCGACATCGACTTCCATATGCAGCGCCGACTCGATGCCTAGCGGGAGCGCTTCGGCGAAATAGTCCTCGACCGTCCAGGGCTTGTTGATTGCCGGCGCATCCGAAAGCCAAGGGTAGTCAAAACGGTCGGGATAGACCAGGTGCAGATGGGTGTCGAGAATGCGCATATCGGGTCCTCCTAGGTGCTCAGCGTCGAGCGCTGTGAAATTTCGCGGCTGGATTGCAGCAGCAGCGAGAGTGTCTGTGGGACATGGGGTACATCGAGCTTGTCCAGCCGTTGCGAATAGGGGCAGGTCAGCACCGCAATGACGCCCCCGAGCGGCCCAAAGATCGGCGCTGACAGATTCTGGACGCCAGCGGTCTGGGCGCTGGGCATGTTTTCATAACCCTGCTCGCGCACGCCCTCGAGCCGTGCCTCGAGCCCGCGTGGCATGGTCTCGACACTGCCCAGCCGCCGTTCTTCCAGCATCAGCGCGCGTTCTTCGGCGCTGGCATAGGCCAGAAAAACATGGCCGGAGCCGGTATTGATCAGGCTGATGCGGCTGCCGACTCGGATCGACACGTTCCAGTAGCCGGGCCCGTCGACCTGCGCGATGACCACCAGAATATTGCGATCCTGCACCACCAGATGACAGGCCTGTTCAGCCTGCAGCGCGAACCGGCGCATCACCGGCATGGCCTGGCTGATCAGCCGGTGCGTGGGGGGGCGCGCATGGCCCAGCTCAAACAGCTTGAGCGTGATTTCATAGCGGTCTTCGGGGGTGCGGCGCACATAATCGCGGCGCACCAACCGGTCCAGCATGCGGTAGATTTCATTGGGCGTGCGGTCGAGCGCCTTGGCGATTTCAGCCTGGCTCAGCCCGTCGGCCGTTCCGGCCAGCAGCTCAAGGATATCCAGCCCCTTGTCCAGCGCCGGAGCGCGGTAGCGGTCCCCATCATCTTCAGTCGCCACGCCTCACCGCCCTTTCGCTCTCTTGTCGCATCCTGGCCCCACTGGCTAACACACTGTTAGCACCGAGCGGCACCTTTGGCGCCTTTGTCGTGCTTTTGACCACCAGCTTTGAAAGCGTCCTGCCGAGCCCTGCCTCAACCCGCCAGACGATACTTTACGCCGCGCCAGCCGGTTGACGACCCCGCGAGCTTCGTGCTTACCTACGAATAGACTTTTCACATATGGATGATCAAGCCGCAAAACGGGGCACCATCTGAAAGGTCCTTGGAGGAAAACAATGGCAACCAAGTTTCTGGCCAGGGCGCTCCTGGCATCGTGCGCGTTGGCGACCCTGTCGGGCGCGGCGATCGCTCAAGACTTCGACTACGGCTCGTTCCCCGATTACACCCTCAAGGTGAAACTGATCGGCGGCACGCAGTACGAAAAGCTCTACACGCGTATTCCAGAGTGGGAGGCGCTGACTGGCGCCAAGGTCGAGATCGTCTCGTCCAAGAACCACTTCGACCTTGATCGCGAGATCAAGCAGGACATCGCCACCGGCCAGATCACCTGGTGCGTCGGCTCCAACCACACCAGCTTCGCACCACAATACGGCGATCTGTATGTCGACCTGTCGACCATGATCCCGGCTGAAGAACTGGCCAAATATGTCCCGGGCACCCTCAAGTCTGCCATGGTCGATGGCCGTCTGGTGCAACTGCCCCGCGTGACCGACGTGTCGAACCTGTATTACCGCAAGGACCTCTATGAGGACCCTGCCAATATGGAGGCCTACAAGGCCGAGTTCGGCGCCGATCTGGCACCGCCCAAGACCTTTGAAGAGTTCAAGCAGCAGATCATCTTCTTTGCTGATCCGCCAAACCTGTACGGCACGGCCTTTGCGGGCAAGGACGAAGGCATGTCCGGTCGCTTCATGGAAATCCTGCGCGCCAATGGCGGCGATCTGTTCGACGCCGACTGGAACCCGATCTTCAATTCGCCAGAAGGCGTTGATGCGCTCAACTGGTTCAAGGACATCTATGATGCCGGCGGCGTGCCAGCCGGTACCGTGAACTACACCTGGGATGATATCGGTCAGGCCATGGCCGCTGGCCAGCTGGCGGTCGATCTTGACTGGCCGGGCTTTGCCGGCTTCTACAGCGATCCGGCCGCCTCCAAGATCTCTGACGTGCTCGGCTTTGCCGTGTCGCCAGTTGGTTCTGCCGGCGTGCGTGGCGGCTGGTCCGGTTCGCACTCCTTCTCGGTCACTGAAGCTTGTGACAACAAGGAAGCTGCGACCTCACTCGCCGTTTTCCTGACCAATGACGAAAGCGAAATGATGGAAGCCCAGGCCGGCAATCTGCCGACCCGCTCCAAGACCTTCGACGAAGTCATCACCTATTTCAACGAGAACGGCAAAACCGCTCTCGCCGAAATGTTCCCGATCTGGCAGGCCAGCCTGGCCGATGCCCGCACGCCACCACTGATCCCCCAGTGGATCGAGGTGTCCAACGTGCTCTGGCCACAGTTGCAGGCTGCCATCGTGGGTGAGAAGACCCCACAGGAAGCCCTCGACAAGGCCGCCGATGAAGCCCGCATGATCCTTGAAGATGCCGGTATCCTCTAGCTGACTCTGTGCTGCCCGGTTCGCCGGGCAGCATCCCTCCCGAGTCTGGCTCGGGACCCGGGACCCGCAAGGCCCTTGCCGTAAACATGTTCAGCCAGATGCTGGCATGCATTGTTCTGGTTTGTTTATTTTAGTCGCCTTCCCCCGCGGGGGGGAAGCAAGGGTGGGGGTCCTTTCCGTGGCTACCGACGTCCAAATACCGCCACGTGCCCGCTGGAGCGAAGGCTTTGCCGCCTTTTTCCGTTCGCCGCGCGCCGTGCCCTATCTGCTGCTTCTGCCAGCCATCATCGTCATTCTGGCGGTGGTTCTGGTGCCGCTGCTGGTCTCGTTCTGGACCAGTTTCACCAGCTACAATCTGACCAAGCCCGCCACGCTGTTCAACTTCGTCGGTCTGCGCAATTACCAGCGCCTGATGGGCAATGAGGATTTCTGGTGGGCCTTCGGCCGGACCTTTATTTTCGTGACCATCACGCTGAATCTGGAAATGCTGCTCGGCCTGGGCCTGGCGCTGCTGATCAACAAGATCACCTGGGGTCAGCGCACGCTGCGCACCATCATGATGTTTCCCATGATGTTCTCGCCCATTCTGGTGGGATTCCAGTTCAAGTACATCTTCAACGACTCCATCGGTCTGGTGAACAACGCCCTGTTCGATCTGGGTCTGATCACCCAGCCCATTCCCTGGCTGGTCGATGGTACGCTGGCCAATTTCTCCATAATCTTCGCCGAAATCTGGATGTCGACCTCGATCTTCGCCATTCTGCTGCTGGCCGGATTGATGGCCCTGCCCAAGGATCCCATCGAGGCTGCCAAGGTTGATGGATGCAATCCCCTGCAGGTGTTCCAGCACATCACGCTGCCCTTCCTGATGCCCTTTGTGTACATCGCCATGACCATCCGCTCGCTCGATGTGGCGCGGGCCTATGACATGGTCCGCATCATGACCAATGGTGGCCCGGCTGGCCGCACCGAGCTGATCTGGACGCTGATGACCCGCACCGGCTACCAGAACAGCCAGATGGGCATGGCCAATGCCATGGGCTATGTCTCGATCCTGCTCTCGATCTTTTTCACCGTGTTCTTCTTCCGCAAGCTCACCGCGGCGCGCACCTTCATGGGAGGCGCACAATGAGCCGTTTGAGCATCGAGAAGCCCTGGCAGCGCTGGCTGATCCGCTTTGGCGTCTTCGTCGCCATGGTGATCCTGACCGTGCCGGGTCTGTGGGTGGTGCTGACCGCCTTCCGCCCCAATATCGAGGTATTGGCGCGCCCGGCCGTCTGGATTCCCCAGCAGTGGACGCTGGACAATTTCGCCCGGCTGTTCGGTCTGTCCGATGTCCAGCAGGGCCTGCCGGTGGCGCAGTATTTCATCAACTCGCTGGTGATCTCGCTGACCTCCACCATTATTGCGGTGGTGATCGGCATGGCCGGCGGCTACGCCTTTGCCCGCTACCGCTTCCGCGGTAAGGCCACGCTGTTTCTCGCCTTCATGCTCAGCCGTACCGTGCCGGGTGTGGCGCTCAGCCTGCCGCTCTTCATCATCTGGGCCCGCCTGGGCATTATCGACACCAGCTTCGGCCTGATCGTGGTCTATCTGGCGGTCAACATCCCCTTCACCATCTGGCTGACAGACGGCTTTTTCCGGCAGATCCCGGTTGATCTGAGCGAAGCCGCCCAGATCGATGGCTGCACCGCATGGCAGGCCTTCTGGAAGATCGAATTTCCCCTGGCCCGCTCGGGACTGGCGTCAGCTGCGATCTTTGCCTTCCTCACGTCGTGGAACGAATATGCGCTGGCCAGCCAGCTCACCCGTACCACCGCCAGCAAGACCATGCCGGTCGGACTCATGGACTTCACCGCCCAGTTCACCGTGGACTGGACCGGCATGAGTGCCATGGCCGTGCTCATCATCATTCCCGCTCTGGTTCTGACCTTCATCGTGCAAAAGCACCTGATCTCGGGTCTGACCTTTGGCGGCGTTAAATAAGGAATATTTCGGTGGCACAGGTTCGTCTGGACAAGGTCAGCAAAAGCTATGGCAAACTGGAGACGGTGCACGCCATCGATCTGGAGATTGCCCACAACGAATTCGTGGTTCTGGTGGGGCCTTCGGGCTGCGGCAAGTCCACCACGCTGCGCATGATCGCGGGGCTCGAGGAAATCACCGGGGGCACGATTTCGATCGGCGACCGGGTGGTCAACGACCTGCCGCCGCGTGCGCGCAACATCTCCATGGTGTTCCAGAGCTACGCGCTCTATCCGCATATGACGGTGCGCGACAATCTTGGCTTCGGGCTCAAGATCGCCAATATGGCCGAGGCCGAAATCACCAAACGCGTCGATGACGCCGCCGATATTCTCGGCCTCGGCCCCTATATGGATCGCCTGCCGGCCAACCTGTCGGGTGGCCAGCGCCAGCGTGTCGCCATGGGCCGTGCCATTGTGCGCAATCCCGATGTGTTCCTGTTCGACGAACCGCTTTCCAACCTGGACGCCAAGCTGCGCGGCCAGATGCGTGTCGAGATCAAGAAGCTGCACCAGCGGGTCAAGACCACGGTGATCTACGTTACCCATGATCAGGTCGAAGCCATGACGCTGGCCGACCGTATCGTGATTATGCGCGACGGCGATATCGAGCAGATCGGCACGCCCAGCGAAGTGTTCGAACAGCCCGCCAATGTGTTCGTCGCCGGCTTTATCGGCAGCCCGCCCATGAACCTGCTCGATGCCGTGGTCAGCAATGGCAAGGCCCGGCTCAGCGATGGGCTCGAAGTGCCGCTGCCAGCGGGTCTGCCAGTCAGCCAATCCCAGCAAATCGTGCTCGGCTTCCGGCCCGAGAGTCTCGCGCCCAAGGGTCATGCGCTGCATGGCGATGGGGCGGCCATGCCGCTGCAGCGCAATGTCATCATCGCCGAGCCGCTGGGCACAGAGACCATCATCTTCGTCGAAATGGGCGGTATGGACGTGCAGGGCAAAATGCTCAATCCGCGCGTCGTCGCCCCCGGCGAGACGCTCGATTTCACCCTCGATCTGACCCGCCTGCATGTCTTTGACAAGGCATCCGGCAAGCGCGTGGTCGCCTAGTCATGGCCAAGATTGTCCGTGTCGAACTGCTCATGGTCGACCTCAAGCCCAAGGTGAAGCGGGTCGACGCCATTCAGAGCTTTGTCTCCCAGGAGACACCCATGGTGCGCATCACCGACGCCGATGGCGTGGTGGGCACCGGCTATAGCTATACCATCGGTACCGGCGGTCCCTCGGTGATGGCGCTGCTCGAGCGTACGCTGGGCCCGGCTATTATCGGCCGCGATGCCTATGACATCGAAGCCATCTGGCGCGACCTGCTGTTTCTCACCCATGCCACCACGGTGGGCGCGCTGACCGCTATTGCAATGGCGGCCATCGACACCGCGCTATGGGATCTCAAATGCCGCAAGCTGGGCCTGCCGCTGCACAAGCTGGCGGGTGGGGCCCAGGCCAGCATCCCGCTCTACACCACCGAAGGCGGCTGGCTGCATATCGACCAGCCCGCGCTGGTTGAAGACGCCCTGCGCGCCAAGGCCGACGGTTTTGGCGGCTGCAAGCTCAAGATAGGTCGGCCAATCCATGAAGATGTGGCGCGCATTGCCGCTGTCCGCGAGGCGGTGGGCCCCGGCTTTGAAATCTTCACCGACGCCAATCAGGCCTTTGCCGTGGATGAAGCCATTCGCCGCGCCCGGGCCTATGAGCCACTCGATATCGGCTGGCTCGAAGAGCCGCTGCCGGCCGACGATATTTCGGGCCATGTGCGCCTGAGCGAGCAGACCAGCCTGCCCATCGCGGTGGGAGAAAGCCTCTATTCGGTCAGCCATTTCCGCGAATATCTGCAGCGCCACGCTGCGTCCATCATCCAGGTGGATGTCGGGCGCATTGGCGGCATCACCCCCTGGCTCAAGGTGGCGCATATGGCCGAAGCCTTCAATATCAGCGTCTGCCCACATTTCTTGATGGAATTGCACGTTTCGCTGTGTGCAGCCGTGCCCAATGCGCGCTGGGTGGAGTATATTCCCCAGCTCGACAGCCTCACCACCACGGGCATGACCATTGAGCAGGGCCGCGCCATCCCCTCGGACGCGCCGGGACTGGGCATTGCCTGGAACTTTGAAGCCATTGATCGCCTCGCGGTCGAGGGCAGCCGCATAACACTACAATAGGAATTCAGGCATGGCCGACATTACCGGTAAGATCGTTCTCATCACCGCCGCTGCCCAGGGCATTGGCCGCGCTTCGGTTGAAGCCTTCGTCAAGGCTGGCGCCACCGTGATCGCCACTGATGTGAACACCGAAAAGCTCGCCGAACTCGATGGCATGGCCGGCGTGACCACCCGTCGGCTCGACGTGCTGTCGCCCGATGCCGTCAAGCAGGCCGTGGCCGAGATCGGCCGCATCGACGTGCTGTTCAACTGCGCTGGCGTGGTCCATTCCGGCAGCGTGCTCGAAATGAGCGATAGCGATCTCGACGTTGCCTTCGATCTCAACATCAAGGCGCAGATCCGCACCATCCAGGCAGTGCTGCCGCAAATGCTCGAGCGCAAGGACGGCGCCATCATCAATATGGCCACCGTGGCCAGCTCGGTGAAGGGCGTGCCCAATCGCGCAGCCTACACCATCTCCAAGGCGGCCGTGGTGGGCCTGACCAAATCGGTCGCAGCCGATTACACCACTTCCAATATCCGGGTGAACGCGATTTGCCCCGGTACGGTGGACAGCCCCTCGCTGCATGAACGCTGGCACGCCACAGGTGACTTCGAAGCAGCCAAGAAGGCCTTCATCGCCCGCCAGCCCATCGGCCGCATTGCGCGCCCGGACGAAGTGGCGGATCTGGCGGTCTATCTGGCTGGCGCGACCTATACGACGGGTCAGGTGCACATCATTGATGGTGGCTGGACGGCCTAGGCTGAAACGAAACAACCGGCCGAGGGGATCGGCCGGTTGTTCAAGGCAATCAATCTGATTGTGCTCTCAATAGCGCATGGCAGCGGTGACTGAACCCCAGGCGCCCATGCGGCCTTCGATGGACTGGGCTGCGCCGTGCGGGCCCAGGGCGCGCGATCCGGTGATGATCACCTGACCGGCCGTGAGCGGCAAGCCGCGTGCTGCGGCGTGGCTGGCGAGCCAGCCCAGGGCCGCCAAGATATCGGACCAGTTCGCGCCCGAGGCGCCCGCTGTGGACTCAACGCCGTCAAACAGCAGCGTGACGGGCAGGGTGCTCAGCTCGGACCTGATCGCCCCATCAAGGACGGGACCGAGCACGACCGCACCATTGCTTTGCAGATCGCCCAGCTTGACGTTATGGGCGATGGCATCGCGGTCGACAAACGGGCTCGCCACCATTTCGAGAGCCGGGTGCAGGCTGGCAATCGCTGCTTCAACGGCAGCCGCGTCTGATCCGGCGGGCAGGTCCTGGCCCAGGGTAACCGCCACTTCCACTTCGGGAAAGATGAAGCCGTGCCTGGTTGAATCCAGCGCTGCCCCATTGGCAAAATAGCGGTTGGCCGGAATGGGCGCACAAATTGGCTCGCCCTGCCCACCGGCCATGACCTTCCAGCCACCCACAGGACCAAGTCGGGCGATGATCAGATCCTGCATGGCGTAGACGCCAGCCATGTCGGCTGGGGTCAGGCTCTCGGCGACGGCGCTGATACGCGCGCCGCCGTCATGGGCTGCAATCAACTGCGTCACCAGTTCTTCCATGGTGTCGATCGTCTGGCCTGTCATCTGTGTGTCCTGGCTCAAAATGCCCACTCGCCCTTGCGCATGACGGGCTCGACAGTGCCATCGGCGTGAACGCCATCAATGTCGATCTTGTCCGAGCCGATCATCCAGTCGATGTGGATGTTGGAGCTGTTGCCGCCGCGCTGGTTGATCTCGGCCTGGGACAGGTCCTTGCCGCCCTCAAAACAGTCCGAATAGCACTGGCCCTGCGCAATGTGGCACGAGGCGTTCTCATCATAGAGTGTGTTGAAGAACAGAATGCCCGAGGCGGAGATCGGCGAGGAATGCGGCACCAGGGCCACTTCGCCCAGATGACGGCCACCCTCATCGGTATCGAGCACCTTGTTGAAGATGTCCTGACCCTTGGAGGCCTTGAGTTCGACCAGTCGGCCACCTTCAAAGCGCGCCTGCATCTCTTCGATCAGTGTGCCGTTATGGCTCAGCGGCTTGGTGGCCGCCACGTGACCCTCAACGCGCGAGCGGTGCGGGGTGGTGAACACTTCCTCGGTCGGAATATTGGGATTGCAGGTCACCCCGTTCTTGGCTTCGGATGCGCCACCCTTCCAGCGATGACCATCGGCCAGACCAACAGTCAGATCGGTGCCCGGACCGGTATATTTCAGCGACGAGAATGATTTTCCGTTCAGCCATGTCCAGCGCGCCTTGAGATTGGCATTGTGCTCGGCCCAGGCGGCGATTGGATCATCGACGTCAACCCGGCTGGCCTTGAAGATCGCATCGGCCAGCTTGCCGACCGCGACCTCTTCGCTGTCATTGGGGAAGACCAGCCTGGCCCAGGCGGCGCTGGGGTAGGACACAATGTTCCAGTTGATATCAAAGCCGGTAATCAGCTGCAGCGCAGGCTTGTAGGCTGCCGAATTGGCGCGCTGCGCACGGCTGACCTTTTCGGGGTCCTGGCCGGACAGCATCATGGGGTTGTCGCCGGCAATCGCCAGCCGCGCCGCATTGCCTTTAAAGGCCTCGGCCATGCCCGAATAGAGCCAGCCGGCGGCTTTGTCGAAGCTGGCATCATTGGCGTATTTGTAGCGCGCCAGAGTGGCTTCTTCATCCGAATAGATGGTGGTCACGACACCGGCACCAGCCTTGTAGGCGTGCTCGGTGATCCGGCGAACCAGCGGCGCGGCGGTCAGCGGCGCGGTCATCACCAGATCCTGGCCTTCTTCGAGCTGCAGCCCCACCTTAATGGCAACCTGGGCGAGCTTGTCGAGCTTGACGGGATCAATGGTCATTTGGGCAAAAGCCTCTTGGTTTTGAATCGATTGGCGGGAGCCTAGTCCCGCCGCGACCTCTGCGCCACCCAGCGCAATGGCAAAATTTATTGCGCTGAATCCAAAGTTTATTGACCTGAATCAAGGTCGCTGGCGCCGGCCGCTGGCAAATATGCGCCCGTTAGGACAGGAGCATAAAAATGGTCATCACTCTTCCCATCATTCTCAGCGTTGTCGTTGCCATGTTCGGCGTGTTCATGGCTGGTCTGGCCTATGCCGCCTGGTCAACCCGCAATATCGAACTGACGCCACAGCAGCACTAGAACCGCCACCACAGCCCGGTCTGGGCGTGGCCTGGCCGGCCCCTCCGGGCCCTTGTGGCTTTCCTGCATCACTTGCACCTTTGCCGTGCTTGCCCCGTTGGCAAGCGCGGTCGCTTTGCGTATCAATCGTGAACCGCTTCAGATCACCAACAAGGGAGGCGTTGTATGACAGTAACATTCATCGAACTCCCCGCAGGCAAGCACCGGGCTTAAGCCCATTGCCTTTCGCGGCCCGCCGAACCGGCCAGCCGCCCGCGGTATCTCCATCACAGCCCCCTTGATCTGACGGGATCATTCTGCCCCGTTCCGGCTGTGCCTTTCATCTTTGATGTTTTTGAGGGCCGGTCACCGGAAAACGGAACCGGGCTGCCATATGAGTCGCAAGAAACTCGATTTCCGGGCTGACGCGTTCCGCGATGTGCTCGGCTACACATTCAGCCACTGGGCCAAGCAGCCCCTGCGGGCCGCCTTCATTGCCCTGCTGGTGCTCGGCGCTACGCTGGCCGAGGCCTTCAGCCCGATCTTTGCCGGTCGTCTGGTCGATGCCGTCGCCTCGGGCAGCGGCACCAATGACGCGTTCTGGATTCCGGCCGTAACCGCATTCTGGACCATGGCCGGGCTTTATCTGTGCTCTGTCGTGCTGCGCCAGTTCATCTATTTCAACATCATCACCTTCACCCTGACCATGATGAAGGACATCATCGCCAGCGCCTTTCATCGTGTACAGCGCTTCTCGACCGACTGGCATGCCAACAGCTTTGCCGGCTCGACCGTGCGCAAGATCACCCGTGGTTCTGGCGCACTGGACCTGCTCAATGACACGCTGCTGATTGCCCTGTTGCCCTCGATCACCATGCTGGTGGGCGCCACGCTGATCCTGGGCGCTGCCTGGCCCGTCATGGGGCTGGTGGTGGGTGCCGGCTCGCTGATCTACATCGTGATCACCGTCTGGCTTTCCGTCAGCTTCGTGGCGCCTTCGGGAACACTGGCCAATGCCTGGGACACCAAGATGGGCGGCGCGCTGGCCGATGCGGTCAGCTGCAACTCGGTGGTCAAGGCATTCGGCGCCGAAGCCCGCGAGGAAGGCATTCTCGAGCGCGTCGTCAGCAAATGGCGCAAGCGCACACGGCGGCTCTGGCAGCGCGGCACGATCAATGGTGGCGCGCAGGGCCTGATGATGGCCGCCATGCAGACTGCCATTCTGGGCACGGCCTTGCTGCTGTGGCAGCAGGGACTAGCCACGCCGGGCGACATCACCTTCGTGCTGACCATGTTCTTTGTGCTGCAGGGCCATCTGCGCGATGTCGGCCAGCACATCCGCAATCTGCAGCGCTCAGTCAACGATATGGAAGAACTGGTTGCCCTGGGCGATCAGCCATTGGGCATTGAGGATCATCCCGATGCTGGCACCATCCAGATCGGTGCCGGCGCCATCGCCTTTGACAATGTGACGTTCCAGTATGGCAGCCATCCAACGCCGCTCTACAAGGACTTCTCGGTCAAGATTGCCTCGGGCGAGCGGGTGGGTCTGGTGGGCCATTCGGGGTCCGGCAAGACGACCTTCGTCAAGCTGATCCAGCGGCTCTATGACGTCAATGACGGCGCCATCACCATTGATGGCCAGAACATTGCGCATGTGCAGCAGTCCAGCCTGCGCGGCCAGATCGCAATTGTGCAGCAGGAGCCGATCCTGTTTCATCGCACCCTGGCCGAGAACATCGCCTATGCCCGTCCCGGTGCCTCACGCGCCCAGATCGAGCTGGCGGCGAGCCAGGCCAATGCCCACCACTTCATTCTCGACCTGCCCAAGGGCTACGAGACGCTGGTGGGTGAACGCGGGGTCAAGCTGTCGGGTGGCGAGCGTCAGCGCGTGGCCATTGCCCGCGCGTTCCTGGCCGATGCACCGATCCTGATCCTGGATGAGGCCACCTCGAGCCTGGACAGCGAAAGCGAGGCCCAGATTCAGGAGGCCATGGAGCGCCTGATGGTGGGTCGGACCACGCTGGTGATTGCCCATCGCCTCTCGACGGTGCGGGCACTCGATCGCCTGCTGGTCTTCGACAAGGGGCATATTGCCGAAGAGGGCGACCATCAGGCGCTGATCAAGCTCAAGGGCGGCATTTATCGCGGACTGTTCGAGCGTCAGGCGCTCGAGCTGACCAAGGGCCTCAACGTCGCCTGACCCAAACAAAGACGCCGGGGCCGTCATGGTCCCGGCGTCTTGTATTTTTTGGTGAGGCGCTAGACGACGTCGAGCGTCACCTCAAAGCCTTTGCGGCTGACTTCACTATAGGGGCAGATGATGTGCGCGCGCTTGACGATGTCTTCGACCTTGGCCTTGTCCATCCCTGGAACATGGGCCTTGAGCGCTGCCTGGATCCAGAAACCTTCGCCATCGGGCCGGTCGCGGAAGCTGACTTCGGCGGTGACGGTTGCATCATCAGGGATGGTGTCGCCGGACTTGCGGGCCGCGCCCTTCATGGCGCCCAGAAAGCAGGCCGAGTAACCCAGCGCGAACAACTGCTCGGGATTGGTGCCGCGCGCGCCGTCGCCGCCCATCTCCTTGGGCGAGGTCAGGGTGACATTGAGCACCCCGTCATCGGTGGCACCGTGGCCCTGACGGCCACCGGTTGAGGTGGCCTTGGCGGTATACATGATCTTGGTCATCTATTGTCTCCTGGTGGGGCCGGGCCCGGCGGGCTCGGGTCGTTGCATTGACCTTAGCGTAGCAGCGACTGGCCGCCATCGACATAGACCGGCACGCCGGTAATATGCCGCGCCGCGTCCGAGGCCAGAAAGGCAATGGTTTCGGCAACGTCCCCGCTCTTGCCCGGCTCGCCGCCTGTAAGCGGAATGTCCCCCTCGGGAAACTCGACCGGGATCTCGGCGGCGGCGACATTGCGCTTGTCGGTATTGTCGTCGATCTGCGTGTCGATGGCCCCGGGGCACACAGCATTGACCCGGATCTTGTGCGGGCCCAGTTCGAGCGCCAATTGCTGGGCCATCGCCACCTGCGCCGCCTTGGTCGCGGCATAGGCCGTGGCGCCGGCACTTGTGAAAGTGCGATTGCCGTTGATTGACGACACGATGATGATGGCGCCGCCAGCCCGCTTGAGATGGGGTACTGTCAGATGCAGCGTGAGATAGGTGCCACCCAGATTGGTGGTCGTGGTCTTGTCCCACTCATCGGGCATCAATTCGTCGATCGGGGCCCAGACCCCGTTAATGCCGGCATTGGCCACCACGATATCGATCTGGCCCCAATCTCCCATGATCCGGTCGACCGCGGCGCGCATGCCATCGGGGTCCGATATATCGGCCGACACCGCCATGGCTTGCCCGCCAGCCTCCACGATCTCGTCGCGGGTGGCATTGATTTCCTCATCGGTCCGGCTGAGCACGGCGACGCGCGCGCCACCCTTGGCCAGCCGCAGTGCCGTGGCCTTGCCAATGCCCGACCCGGCACCGGTGACCAAAGCGACCTTGTCGGAAAACTGCATGTTTGGCTCCCTATTGCCTGTAACGCTCCTGACCCAAGTCATGGCGGGCCCCAAGGTTCCTTGGCCCGGGTGTTTCAATGCACTCTATCGTCCGCACTGTTCGTAGAATCGGCCCTGCTCTTTGCCACCGCAGGGGCCTATGTAAGGGTCAAGTTTCCCGGCAATGCAGGAGCGTGCCATGATTGATACATCCATGCAGACCAATGTGAAGTCTGCCCCATTGCTGCCGCTGACCACCACGCTGGGCACCGTCCATATCGCGGTGACCGACCGCGCCCGGGCATTGGCCATCTGGCAGGACGTGGTCGGGCTTGAGCTGCTTGCCGAAAGCGGTGGCGCCCTGACCATGGGCGCTGGTGGCAAGCCGCTGCTCGTGCTCGAAACCGGTGCCACCGCGCCTGTCACGCCCCGCAGCATCGGGCTCTATCACGTCGCCATCCACGTGCCGCAACGCGCTGATCTGGCGCAAATGACCGTGCGCGCCATGCAGCGCAATGTCCGTATCTCGCCCACCGATCATCTGGTGTCTGAAGCCATCTATCTCTGGGATCTGGACGGTAATGGCATCGAGATCACCTTCGAGACGCCCTGGCGCGGCCATCTGGGCGATCCGGAGAAGGGCGAAAACTATGCTATCTCGGCTGATGGCAAGCCCCATTCAGGGCGCGATCCGATCGATCTGGACGGCCTGCTGGCTGAACTGGGTGCGCAGCCCGTTCTTGCCGCCCGCATGCCGGCCGGCACCCGCATCGGCCATGTCCATGTCCATGTCAAAGACCTGCATCAGGCCATGGGTTTCTACCGTGACGTTATCGGCTTTGCCGGCTTTCTGCTGATCGATTCCTTCGGCATGGGCGATGTCGGGCTCGACTACATGCCCCATACCCTGGCTTTCAATGTATGGTCGGGCCCCAATGCCACCCTGCCGGCTGCCGGCACGGCCGGTCTGCGCTGGTTCACCATCGTGTTGCCCGACGCCGTCACGCTCGATCAGGTCAGGGCGCGCCTGCAGCAGGCTGGTGCCCCCATTGAAGCGCTGGGCAACGGCATCGAGACCCAGGATCCCTCCGGCAATCGCATTCAGATCATGGTCAGCGACTGACTGACATGTTAGTCCTTCCAGTGAATAATCGGGAGGACTTTTTCATGCGGGCCATTTCCTGCGCCGCGCCGGGTGAACTGGCATTGGTTGATATTGCAGCGCCGGCGCTCAAGCCCGGCTGGGTGCGGGTGGGCATTCGCCATATCGGCATTTGCGGCACCGACTATCATATCTTCGAGGGCAAGCACCCTTTCCTGCAATATCCCATCATCATGGGCCATGAGCTGTCCGGCGTCGTGCTCGACGCCAATGGCGCGGCCAGCCTGAGCGATGGCGACGCGGTGGTGATCAACCCCTATCTGCCCTGCTACCAGTGCCCCGCCTGCGCCGAAGGCAAGACCAATTGCTGCGAGAGCCTGACGGTTATCGGCGTGCATGGCGATGGCGGTATGGCCGAAGAGATCGTCATCCCCGAGGCCAATCTCTATCCCGCCAAGGGGCTCAGCCTGCGCGATGCGGCCATGGTGGAATTCCTCGCCATTGGCGCGCACGCGGTGCGGCGTACCGAGCTCAAGCCGGGCTGGCGCGTGCTGGTGGTGGGCGGCGGTCCCATCGGACTGGGCGTGGCGTTTTTTGCCCGCATTGCCGGCGCTGAGGTGACCATTCTGGACGCTGCGGCCGACAAGCTGGACGTGGCGGGCGATTTCGGCTTTGGCGCAGTAGCGCTCGACGCTCGTGATGGCGCAGAGTTCAAGACGCGCATGGCGACCGGTTTTGATGCTGTGTTTGACGCCACCGGCGCCATCCCCGCCATGAACCAGGCGGTCGGCTATTGCCGCAATGGTGGCGCGCTGACGCTGGTCGGCGTGGTCAAGGGTACACTGGCCTGGGAAGACCCCGAAATTCACAAGCGCGAACTGACCATCCGCGCCTCGCGCAATGCCACGCGGGAAGATTTCGACCACGTCATGACCCACATCGCCAATGGTAACGTGCCCACCGACAGGCTTGCCACGCACGCCACCAGCTTTGATGATGTGCCCGCCAATATGCCGAAATGGGCCCATGACCGATCCGGGCTGATCAAGGCCATCATCACGCTCTAGGAGGCCCCATGCGCAACGCTCAGGACGTCATCGATTTCTGGTTTGTCCGCCATGGCAGCGACGACTGGTTTGGCGGCAAGGCCGAGTTTGACGCGGCGCTGGCCGCCGAATTCGCCGAAACCCACGCCGCCGTGGCGCGGGCCGAGGCCTGGCAGTGGCGCGCAACGTCTGATGGGCGGCTGGCCGAGATCATCGTGCTCGATCAGTTTTCCCGTCAATTGCACCGTGGTTCAGCACAGGCCTTCGCACAGGACAAGATGGCCGTGGCGCTGGCCCAGGAGGCGATTGCGGCCGGGGCCGATCAGGGGCTCGATCAGGACCATGCCATGTTCCTCTACATGCCCTTCATGCACGCCGAGTCGCTGGTGCTGCAGGAGGAGGGCGTCAAGCTGTTCGCCAGCTTCAGCGAGAATCTGCAGAAATTCATGACCGGCCACCGCGATACCATCGCCCGCTTTGGCCGCTTCCCGTTCCGCAACAAGGCGCTGGGGCGCACCAGCACGTCTGAGGAACAAGCCTATATGGCAGAGCAGGGTGATCGGGTTTACTGAGACGCTCAGCCCCTAGAGCGACACCAGCTTGGGATCGACCAGCGCGCCCTTCTGGCCGATGACGATGCCCGCGACGCGGTGGGCTGCTTCGGCAGCTTCGCGCAGCGATTTGCCGGCCAGGCGCGCCGAGAGATAGGCGCCATTGAAGCTGTCGCCGGCGCCCGTGGCATCGACCACGCTTTTGGCGGTAGGCGGCGCGATACGGACGCGCTCATGGGCGGTGGCGATCAGCGCTTCGCCCGCCCCATCCTTGACCACCACTTCTTCCACACCCAGTTCGAGATAGCGGTCCGCCGTCTCGTCGACATTCTTGTCGCCAAACAGCGGCGCTTCATCGGAATGGGTGGGCAGCACGATATCGCACAGACTTGCTGCCGCGGTCAGCACGCCCGCCATCACACGCGGACTGGTCCACAGGGCAGGGCGCAGATTGGTGTCGAAAGCGACCTTGGCGCCATTGTCGCGCGCCCGCACCACAGCGCCGAGCAGGCGGCCGCGGGCGCGGGGCGCCAGAATGGCCAGCGTGATGCCCGAAATATAGACCATGCTGGCGCCTTCAACGGCCTTGGCCAGCGCGTCCTTGTCATCGGCCAGCAGCTTGGCAGCGGAGGTGTCGCGCCAATAGGTGAAGTGGCGATCCCCGTCGGCCTGATGGATCATGTAAAGGCCGGGACGGCGATCGGGCACGGTGCGAATATGGCTGGTGCCAATGCCATTGGCGTCGAGAAAGGCCTTGATGTCGGAAGAGTATTTGTCAGCTCCCAGCCCGGTGAAATAGTCGACCGACCAGTCATCGCCGAGCAGGGCACGCATATACCAGGCGGTGTTGAGCGTATCGCCGGCATAGCCGAGGCGATATTGGCGATCCTCGCCGCCACTCATTTCGATCATGCATTCACCGATGCTGACGAAGCGATGCTGTACCAAGCCCTTGCCCTCCTTGCGTGTGTCAGGCTTATGCCGGTAAAGCCCATTTGCCTGCAAGTCACTATCTTCCATACAAGATCAGAAGGCACTATGGTGCCGCCAAATTTGTTTCGCCGGAGATTTCCATGTCGCGTCTGAGCGCCAAGACCCTCAACAGCATTCCCGCCGGGGTGGCTGTGCCCAATTACGATCGCAGCACACTCACTCCCGGCATTGTGCATCTGGGCATTGGCGCCTTTCACCGCGCCCATATGGCGGTCTATGTCGATGATCTGCTCAAGAACCATCCCGATTGGGCCATTGTCGGCGCCAGCCTGCGCCGCCCCGATACCAAGGATGCGCTTGAACCCCAGGACGGCCTCTACACCATTGCGGTGCGCGATGCCCAGGGCACCCATCCCCGCGTCATCGGCTCGATCATGAACGTGCTCGACGCCAATACCCAGCGCGAAGAATTGCTGGCGCTGATGGCGGATCCAAATATCCGCATTGTGTCGCTGACCGTCACCGAAAAGGGCTATTGCCACGATCCGGCAACGGGCGAGCTCGATGAACGCCACCCCGATATTGCCCACGACCTGGCCAACCCGACCGCGCCGAAATCCGCGCCGGGCATGCTGGTCGAAGCGCTGGCCCGCCGCCATGCCGCTAGCGTGCCGCCCTTTGCGGTGATGAGCTGCGATAATCTGCCATCGAACGGCGAGACGGTGCAGCGCATCGTCACCCGCTTTGCCAGCCTGCGCGATGTGATGCTGGGCGACTGGGTCATGCAGAACGTCGCCTTCCCCGGCACCATGGTCGACCGCATCGTGCCCTCCACCACCGATGCTGATCGCGATACCATTGCCGGTCTGATCGGGGCTGAAGACGCCTGGCCGATCATGACCGAGCCCTTCACCCAATGGGTGATTGAGGACAAGTTCCCCCAGGGCCGTCCACCGTTTGAAACGGTCGGCGCGCAGCTGGTTGAGGATGTCGAGCCCTTCGAGCGCATGAAGCTGCGCATGCTCAATGGCAGCCACTCGACAATCGCCTATCTCGGCTATCTGGCGGGCCATGAATATGTATCGCAGGCCATTGCCGATCCCGCCTTCCACAAGCTGATCCACGGTCTGATGACCGAGGAAGCCATGCCAACGCTGGACATGCCCGGCACCGATCTGGGCGCCTATCGTGACCAGCTGTTGGCGCGCTTCGCCAATCCGGCCCTGCAGCACCGCACCTGGCAGATCGCCATGGATGGCAGCCAGAAATTGCCGCAGCGCCTGCTCGGCACCATTCGCGATCGGCTGGCGGCCGATCAGCCCTTCGATCGGCTGGCGCTCGGTGTGGCCGCCTGGATGCGCTATGTCGTGGGTATTGACGAAAAGGGCGAGAACATCGACGTGCGCGATCCGCTCGCCATGCGCATGATGGCCATTGCCGCCGAAGCCGGCGACGATGCCGAAGCGCTCTATGTCGGTCTGGTGGCGCTCAATGAAGTGTTTGGTACCGATCTGGCCGACAACCAGGCCTTTGGCGATGCTGTCGTTACCCATCTCGAAGCCCTGTTCGATGATGGCGTGGTCGAGACGATCAAGGGTGTTGTGGGTTAGGCACCCCCACCCAGCCTCCCCCTGAGAGGGGGAGGAGTCAGTTTGGTGTTTGGTGTGAGATTGCGCCCATGAGTGGAGCGGCCCCTCCCCCTCTCAGGGGGAGGCTGGGTGGGGGCTCCCCCCTTAGACCCGGCCTTCCATGGCCCGATCAAAGATCTCCAGCGCCAGTTCCTTTGTCAGCTTGATCGGATTGCCGCCAGCCGTCGGATCGACAATGGCCATGTCCCCGATCAGCTCGCGCCTGGCGCTGTCGACGTTGAACTCGGCCAGCGTATGCGGCACGTCCAGGCGCAGGCGCAGCCCGATCACCGCATGCTGGAAGGCCTCAAAGGTTGGTGACAGCCCCAGATAACCGGCCAGTCGGCCGATGCGCGCTTCAATCGCGGCTTTGTTGACGATCAGCACATAGGGCATGAATACCGCATTGGTCATGCCGTGATGGGTGTCATAAAGCGCGCCGACTGGATGGCTGAGCGCGTGAATGGCGCCGAGCCCCTTCTGGAAGGCGGTGGCGCCCATGGTCGCCGCGCTCATCATGTGACCGCGCGCGACAAGATCACTGGGATTGGCCACCACCTTGGGCAGGTTCTCCAGCACCAGCCGAATGCCTTCGACGGCAATGCCATCGGCCATCGGGTGATAACCTGGCGCGCAATAGGCTTCCAGGCAATGCGCCAGCGCATCCATGCCGGTACCGATGGTGATAAAGGCGGGCATGCCAACGGTGAGTTCGGGGTCGGCGATCACAACCTTGGGCATCATCAGCGGGTGGAAGATCACTTTTTTGGTGTGCGTGGTCTCGTCGGTAATCACCCCGGCGCGACCGACTTCCGAACCGGTGCCCGCAGTGGTCGGCACGGCAATGATGGGCAGGATGCCGGCGGGGTCCGCGCGGGTCCACCAGTCACCAATATCCTCGAAGTCCCACATTGGCCGGGTCTGCCCCGCCATGAAGGCGATGACCTTGGCCGCATCGAGCCCCGAGCCGCCGCCAAAGGCGATGACGCCATCATGGCCGCCCTCGCGCAATTGCTTGATGCCCGCCTCGACATTGGCCGAGATCGGATTGGGTTTGACCTCAGCAAACACGCCCACCGGTATGCCCGCAGCCTGGAGCAGGGCGATGGTGTTCTGCGTGACCGGCAGATTGACCAGCCCCGCATCGGTCACCAGCAAGGGCTTGGTTATCCCGGCTTCCTTGAGGATCTCGGGTAGCTCGGCAATGCGGCCGGGGCCGAACTTGATCGCGGTGGGGAAATTCCAGTTGGCTTTGGTCATGTCGATTACACCCGCTTCAAGTGGTAGGATTTTGGCTGGGTCAGATTGGCGTAGCCGATTTCGCTCAGGCTGCCGCCCTTGCCGGTGTCCTTGACCCCGGTCCAGACCAGGCCCGGATCAAGATAGTCACAGCGATTGGCAAACACGGTGCCGGTTTCAATGCGGCTGCCCAGTTGCGCCGCGGCGTCCAGATCATTGGTCCAGATCGAGGCGGTCAGCCCATAGGGGCTGTCATTCATCAGCGCGATGGCTTCGGCGTCATCGGCCACCTTCATGATCCCCACCACCGGGCCAAAGCTCTCCTCGCGCATCACGCTCATCTGGTGATTGACCCCGGTCAGCACCTCCGGCGTCAGATAGGGCGAGCCGGGTACGTCCAGCTTGTGGCGGGTATTGAGCCGCGCCACCGCGCCGCCGCGTTCGGCCTCTTCGGTCTGCTGGCGCACATGATCGGCAAAGCTGCCGCGCGCCATCGGCCCCACCATGGTGTCGGCCTCGAACGGATTGCCCAGCGTCCAGCCGCTGGCGGCTTCTAAGAACTCATCGACAAAACGGTCACAGACATCGCCATGCACATAGATGCGCTCAATGCCGCAACAGCTCTGGCCAGAGTTGAAGAATGACCCATCGACCAGGCTTTCAACAGCATGCTCGATCTTGGCGTCGGCCCGCACATAGGCAGGGTCCTTGCCGCCCAGCTCCAGCCCCAGCGTGGCGAAGGTGCCCGCCGCAGCCTTTTCGATGCGACGACCGCCCTCAACCGAGCCGGTGAAATTGATATGGTCGATCTGCCCCGAGCCGATCAGCGTCTCGGTATCGGCATGACCCATCACCAGATTCTGGAACAGCCCGGCGGGCAGCCCCGCCTGCTCGGCAGCCAGCGCGAAACGTTCGCCGGCCAACAGGGTCTGGCTGGCATGCTTGAGGATGACCGCATTGCCCGCGACCAGCGCGGGCACGATGGAATTGACCGCCGTCAGGAACGGGTAGTTCCACGGCGCAATCACCAGCACGATACCCAGCGCTTCGCGGGTAATGTAGCGGGTGAAATTATCCTTTTGCGGCAGCGCGATTGGCGCCAAGGCGCTGTCGGCCAGCCCGATCATGTAGCGCGCGCGCTCTTCAACGCCGCCCTTTTCGCCGCCATAGCGGACCGGTCGGCCCATCTGCCAGGCGAGTTCGGGCACAATCTCGTCATTCATCAGCAGCAGCGCGTCGACCAAATGGCTGACGATCTTCTGGCGCTCGGCCAGGGTGGTTTCACCCCAGGCCCGCCGCGCCATCTGCGCGCGAATGACTGCGGTTTCAACGTCGACGCCGCTGGCCAGTGGCCGCTCGGCATAGACGCTGCCATCGACCGGCGAGATGATTTTTACGGTGTCAGTCATGTGTTCCGAACTCGTTCAACCCACAGTGTCATCCCGGCCCTGAGCCGGGATACATCCTGGAATTTCTGTCTTGCCGCGAGGTGGTTCGTTCGAGCGACCTTGCGGCGGCGGTGCGATCTCGGGATGGGCACCGGACTCAAGGCCGGGGCGACACCGAGTATGATCAGGCTTCTGTGGCAGCAGGGAGACCTAGCTGCGTTCGAACCCTCTTTTCAACTCCCAGTCGGTCACCCGGCGATCATATTCGAGCTGCTCCCACTCCGCGGTGTGCACATAATGGGCCACCACGTTTTCGCCAAAGGCCGATTTGAGCATCTCCGAGCGGCGCAGCCAGTCGGTGGCCTCGCGCAGGGTCTTGGAGATCTCGGGCAATTGCTCGCTGACATAGGCGTCGCCAACAAAGGCGGGTTTCAGCTCCAGCTTTTCCTCAATGCCCTTGATACCCGCAGCGATCAGCGCGGCCATGGCCAGATAGGGATTGAGATCGGCCCCGCCCATGCGGCACTCGACGCGGATCGATTTGGAATTCTCGCCACATAGCCGGAACCCGGCGGTGCGATTGTCCGGCGACCAGATCGCCTTGGTGGGCGCAAACGTGCCGGCCTGGAAGCGCTTGTAGGAATTGATATAGGGCGCCAGAAAATAGGTGATGTCGCGCGCATAGGCCAGTTGCCCGGCCATGAAGTGCTTCATCAGATCGCTCATGCCGCGATCATCGCTGGAGTCCGGGAACATCGGCTTGCCATCCAGATCGGCCAGCGACATGTGGATATGGCTCGACGAGCCTGCGAGCTCGTAATGCCATTTGGCCATGAAGGTCACCGACTTGCCCTGAGCATAGGCGATTTCCTTGGTGGCATTTTTCAGCACCACATGGCGGTCGGCCATGGTCAGGGCGTCACAATATTTGACGTTGATTTCTTCCTGCCCCGGGCCCCATTCGCCCTTGGAGGATTCCACCGGAATACCCGAGGCCTGCAGATGCTTGCGCAGCGCCCGCATCACCCCTTCTTCCTTGGTGGTCTGGAAGATGTGGTAGTCCTGAATATAGTCGCCCGCCGTCTGCAGCTTGGCGTGACCCTTTTCGAGCACCGAGCGATAGGTCTCGTCGAACAGGTAGAATTCCAGTTCGGTCGCTGCGTTGGCCGTGTAGCCCATGGCCGTCAGCCGATCCAGCTGCGCCTTGAGAATGGCGCGCGGGCTGTGCGGGATGGGCTCGTGATGGTGATGATCGCTCAGGTCGCACAGCACGATGGCAGTGCCTTCGAGCCAGCTCGCCTTCATCAGCGTGGCCAGATCGGGCTTCATCACGAAATCCCCATAGCCCTTGCCCCAATTGGCGGCGGCATAGCCGGGCACTGGCTCCATGTCGATATCGTCGGCCAGCAGATAGTCGCAGCCATGGGTTTCGTCATTGGCCACTTCGAGGAAGAACTCGGCCTGAAAGCGCTTGCCGATCATGCGGCCCTGCATATCGGGAAAGGCGACAAGGACGGTGTCGATATTGCCCGCGGCAACGTCCTGTTTGAGGTCGGCCAGTGAATAGCTCATGCGCTCAGTCTCCCGGATGATGGGGCGCCCGGACAGACCGGGCGCCCGTTTGGCCTCAGGCCTTATGTTCGAGGGCGAATTCTTCCTCGGGCGACAGGATCAGCTTGTTGCGGCCGATCAGGCCAAAATAGGCGATGCCCACCGCGCACCACAACACCACCCAGATCACCCCCTTGAAGAAGTTGGGATCCTGCATCTGGTAGAACAGGGTGATCGCGGCAATGATGATAGTGACACTGGCCCCGCCAATGCCCAGGGGCGAGCGGAACGGACGCTCCATATTGGGCTGGTTGCGGCGCAGCAGGATGAAGCTGAGAGCCTGCATGATGTAGCTGAGCATGGCGCCGAACACGGCCATGTTGAGCAGCACGGTGCCAATGATGTCGTCACCCTGCTGACTATCTTCAGCCCCGCCGCCGCCATTGGCAAACCAGATGATCAGCATCACGGTCAGGCCCAGCGCCGCGCCACTCATCATGGCGATATGCGGGGTCTTGTGCTTGCCATGGGTAACCGACAGCGCCGAGGGGAAATAGCCCGCCCGGCTCAGCGAATAGACCTGCCGCCCCTGCGCAAACAGGATGGTGTGGAACGAGGCGATCAGCCCGATCATGGCGATCAGGCCCAGCACGACAGCACCACTGGTGCCATAGATGGCGCGGAAACCATCCAGCAGCGGTTCGCCCGACGAGCCCAGCGCAAAGGCACCGACCCCGATCACCGATGGATTGAGCAGCATGATCATGAAGGCCGAGATGATCAGCGTGCCCATGCCCAGCAAGATGCCGCGCGGCATGTCGCGCTTGGGATCAACCGATTCCTCGGCAGCCAGTGGCAATTGCTCGATGGCCAGGAAAAGCCAGACCGCAAAGGGCAGGCTGGCCAGCACGCCACCAAATCCGAACGGGAACAGTGAGCCGCCACCCTCTGGCAGTTCGCTGCCATCGGCCGCGATATTGAGCGCCCAGCGCGAGAAGTCGATATTGGGAATGGCGCTGATCCAGAAGGCGATCAGCACGGCCAGCGAGGCCAGCGTCACCACCAGTGTCACCCGGAAGCTGAGCGCCACGCCATAGATGTTGAGCGCCAGGAAAATGGCATAGAACACCACCCATATGATGGGTAGCCACGCCGCATCCAGCCCCACAATGGCGCTGAAATAGGACGAGATAAACGTCACCACCACAGCGGGGGTGAGCACATATTCGACGTTCTCGAACAGCCCGGTAATGAAGCCGCCCCACGGCCCCATTGAGGTGCGGGCGAATGAATAGGCCGCCCCGGTATGGGGCAGGGCGGGGCTCATTTCGGCAATGCAGAACACCAGCCCCAGATACATCACCGCGATGATGCCGGCTGCCACGACCATGCCGCCCCAGCCGCCGGTGGCGAAGCCAAAATTCCAGCCCGAGAAATGCCCCGAGATCACCGCGCCCACGCCCAGCGCCCAAAGTGACCAGATGCCCGCATAGCGGGTCAGGCCGCGTTCTTCGAAATAACTCTTGTCGCGTGTCGCATAGGCGACACTGCCAACCTTCTTGATTCCAGCCATCGTCACGTCCCCCTGAAAATCAGCCCACGGTTTAGTCTAGACGGCCATTGCCCCGCCACGCGCCAGCCGCGCGGCTTCCAGACAACGGGCCAGCCGGGCAGACCATTGGTCCACCCCGACCGGTTCGAGAATTTCGTCATTGCGGATTTCGATCATGGTGGCGTCCAGCCCGCGCCCGTCGCCATGACGCTCCAGCGTCAGCGTCACCCCGTTGAGCGCCGCATAGGGCTCGTTCCAGCCAATATTGAGCGCGGGGTCTTCGGCTGCCAGTGCATCGCGCACTGCTGCGGTATAGCGCGCGTCCACCCCGTGGATCACCCCGATCGGCCAGGGCCGCGCTACCCCGTTATAGACCGGGGTAAAGGAATGCATGCAGATCAGGATTGTCTCCTGGCCCGCATGACGGCGCGCTTCAAGCAGCGTCTCTATCGAGGCATGGAAGGGCCGGTGATAGTGATCGATCCGGTATTGCCGCTCTTCGGCGCTGATCCCCTCATTGGCCGCAATGCGCGTTGCCTCCGAGAGCGTCCAGATCAGGTCGGGCGCATCCAGATCGCGATTGCAGTCGATGATCAGGCGCGACACGGTCGATTGCACCAGCGGCGCATCGAGCAGATCGGCCAGTCTCCGGCTGACCGCCAGGGCGCCAGGGTCCCAGGCAATATGGCTCGCCCGTTCGGTCATGGTCAGGCCCAGATCGCCATATCGGGTGGGGATACGATTGCTGGCATGATCGCACACGATCACGAAAGGCGATGGCCCCCGCGCATTGGTCACCAGCACCGAATGTTGCTCCGTTCTGCTCACTTGGCCTCTCACGTGATGCTTCTGGATCGTCGCACTACTTGCCTAAGCGCGAAATCTGTCAATCTGTTTGTTGGGCGCACCACGGCCACGCCGACGCTCCCGGGCGGGGTCGTTGCAACGTGGCGATCGAGGCGATGTCTGGCGCGCCTAGTCGCTCTTGGACATTTTCAGGAAGTCGGGGCCGCGGAAGCGGATATTGTGGTCAATTTCGCCAATGGCTTTTTTGTCCTTGCCCGCATAGTCGAGCTCATCAAGCACGCTCTGGATCAGGGTGATCCGGCCCCGGCGCTTGTCATTGGTGCGGATAACCGTCCAGGGCGCATGCTCGGTATGGGTGCGCTTGATCATCTCGTCGCGCGCATCCGAATAATCGTTCCACCGGCTCAGAGCCTCCAGATCAATCGGGGAGAGCTTCCACACCTTGAGCGGATCGTGACGGCGATCATGGAACCGCTTGAGCTGCATCTCGCGGCCAATCGACAGCCAGAACTTGAACAGGTGAATGCCATCCCTGGTGATGCGCCGCTCGAATTCGGGCGCTTCTTCCAGGAAATGTTCGGTCTGCTCGGGGGTGCAGAAGCCCATGACCTTTTCGACGCCGGCGCGGTTGTACCAGGAGCGATCAAACAGCACCGTCTCGGTGGCGGCGGGCATCCATTCGACATAGCGCTGGAAATACCACTGCGTGCGCTCGCGATCGTTGGGCTTGGGCAGCGCCGCGATGATGTTGTAGCGCGGATTGAGATTTTCCATATAGCGCTTGATGGTGCCGCCCTTGCCGGCGGCATCGCGTCCCTCGAACACGATCATGATCCGCTCGCCGGTCGCCAGCAGGTGCGCCTGCAATGTCACCAATTGCTTTTGCAGATCGTACATCTGGGCTTCATAGATATCGCGATCCAGCTTATCCTCGTAAGGATAGCCGCCTGAGGTCATCGCGTTCTTTTTGATGGCCTTGGGCAGATCTGGGTCTTCAATATCAAAGCCGTCGATTGGATCAGTCACTCGTGTCGCTCCATTGTCATGGTCACCGTGCTACACAGAGCCCCCCTTATGCAAGGGGCATGGCAACTGTCTGATTCACAGAAACAAATGGACCAAATCCACATCCATCAACCCGCTTCCCGCTTTGAGACGGCCCTGGCGCGCCTGTTCGAACAGGCGGGGCCGCTGGCCGCGATTGCCGGCGTGTTTGTCACGCTGACGATCTTTGGCGGTCTCGGCCTGGTAGGCGGGCTGGTCGGCTTTGTCGCCGTGAGCGCAGCCGTGCTGCTGCTGCCCCCCAGGGCCGATGCACCGCTTCCAGTACAGACCGTCAGCACGGTTCAGCCTGTTGTGGTTCCCGGCAGCACCGCCTCGGTATTTGCCGATGCGCTTATCGACCCCTGCATGGTGCTGGACCGTCGTGCGGTGGTGCTGCACACCAACCCGGCCGCCAAGCGCCAGTTTCCCAGCGTGACCAATGGCAATCCGCTGACTTTTTCGCTGCGCAATCCCGAACTGGTGCAGGCCATCGATGCGGCCATTCGCACCGGCGCCACGCGCAGTATCGAGCTGCATGAAACCCTGCCCTCCGAGACCTGGGACAAGGTGGTGGTCGCGCCGCTGACCCGGCCGGAGCTGGACTGGTTCGACGACGAGAACCGCCAGCTCATTGTCACCTTCCAGAGCCTGACCGAAATCAAGCGCGCCGAGGCCCTGCGCTCGGACTTCATCGCCAATGCCAGTCACGAGCTGCGCACACCCCTGGCGTCGCTGCTCGGCTTTATCGATACCCTGCTGGGCCCGGCGGCCAAGGATACCGCGGCGCGCGAGAAATTCCTGGGCATCATGCGCGGGCAGGCCGAACGCATGAGCAAGCTGATCGACGATCTGCTCAGCCTGTCGCGCATTGAAATGCACCAGCATGTGCGGCCCACCGGCAGTATTGATCTGGCCGCCTTGCTGCGCGAAGTGCGCGAAGGGCTGATGACCCAGGCCAAGGCCGCCGATATCGAAATACGCTTCAGCCTTGGTGCCGGGCCTGCCACAACCATGGGTGATCGCGGCCAGCTCTATGAAGTGTTCGAGAACCTGCTCGACAACGCCATCAAATATGGTGCGGGCGGCAAGTTCGTCGAAGTCAGTCTGGCGCCTGCAGGGCGTGTCGGCTTCCAGCACATGGTCACCGTCATCGATCACGGCCAGGGCGTTGAGCCCGAGCATGTGCCGCGCCTGACCGAACGCTTCTACCGCATCGACGCTGATGCCAGCCGCAAGAAGAAGGGCACGGGCCTGGGGCTGGCCATCGTCAAGCATATCGTCAACCGCCATCGCGGCCAGCTCTCGATCAAGAGCAAGCCCGGTGAGGGCATGCGCGTGGACGTGCTGCTGCCCTGAGGCAAGGATCGCCTCAGACTGCTCGTGGCGGCAAAGAGGCAGCTCAGATGAACGCCTGAAAGACTAAACCAACGGTGCCGTCGGACGTGGTCCGAGGGTTGGTCCAGACAATTGTGCAGTGTCAGACAACACGGCTGGCCAGATGCCGAACGCACGATGCCCCGTAAACACGATGCCCCATAAAACGAAAAAGGCGCCCGAAGGCGCCTCATTCTCAATCCGTGTCGCGTCGCCTAGCGGCGCTTTTTATCGACCTGGTGGTAGGCCCGCTTGGAGTGGAACTCGCAATAGGGACCGCTTTCCAGGCTGTGCTGGCCGCAGAAGTAGAAATCCTTGCCCAGTGGATCCCCGATGGGCCACTTGCATGTATCTTCGCTCAGCTGCAGCAGGCTCAGACGCTTGTCTTCGGGGATGAACAGCTCCTGTACGGCCGGAGCCACATAAAGCTCCTGATCCATCTGCGGGTCATGCGCCAGGGCCGTCGCGCCAACCGATTGTGGACGCGACATGGCTGGACGCGGCTTGGCCGCAGCACTGCCCATATGCGAGCTCATCCCCGCCGAGGGGCTGGCAACGCGGCGCGGTGCTGGCCGGGCAGCCGGACGCGCACGGGGTGTCGAATTGGTTGGCTTGGCCCGTGCCGAAAGCTTGAGGCGATGCACCTTGCCGATCACGGCATTGCGGGTCACCCCTTCGCCCAACTGTCCAGCAATCTGGCTGGCGCTGAGGCCTTCCATCCAGAGCTTCTTCAAGGTCTCGACGCGTTCGTCCGTCCAGCCTGCCGGTTGTGCTCCTGAAACCATCGTCAAAACAGAATCCTTCATTGTGCCGCCAAATAGCCTTGGCAACCATCAAACGCTAGGCGTCGTATGTTGAGTGGGTCCGCCACACGAGATATCGTGCTCCCAATGACGCTGAGTTTACGCCATGCGAGGAATCGGGATCAAGAGTCGGGCGAAAGTTTCCCCGTAAATTCACTGGTTAAAATTATGCTAACGAAGAATGAGTCAATTCATGGGCTTGCCCTGCGATCATTGACTTATCTGGGAAAATTAGCCTAAATCTGGCACCGAAACGCGCTGCGAGACAGGCGCGTTTTTGGTTTTTGTGGCGCTATTGTCACGCACCCCTTCTCGCCTCGTGAAAAACCCTGAGCTTTCAAAAGGAATACGACCCATGTCTGCGCTCTTTGGCACATATGCCCGCTCCGAACTCGCCTTTGAGCGGGGCGAAGGCATGCGCCTTTTCGATCAGCAGGGTCGCGACTATCTCGATTTCCATTCCGGTATCGCGGTCAACGCGCTGGGCCATGGTGATCCCCATCTGGTGACCGCGCTCAAAAGCGCCGCCGACAAGGTGTGGCACACTTCCAATGTGTTCTCCATTCCCGAGCAGGAACGGCTGGGCCAGCGCCTGGTCGATGCCACTTTTGCGGACTCGGTGTTCTTCACCAATTCGGGCGCTGAGGCGCTCGAATGCGCTATCAAGACCGCGCGGCACTATTACTGGGCCAAGGGCGAAACCGAGCGCTACGAAATCATCGCCTTTACCGGCTCTTTCCATGGCCGCACGCTGGGCACCATCGCGGCGGGCGGCAATCCGAGCTACCTCGAAGGCTTCGGCCCGGCCATGCCTGGCTTCAAGCACACAGCGCCGGGCGACCTCGACGCCGTCAAGGCGCTGATCGGACCGCAGACCTGCGCCATCCTGATCGAAACCGTGCAGGGCGAGGGCGGGGTGACCGCCATGACGCCCGAATACATGCAGGGCCTGCGCGCATTGTGTGATGAGCACGATCTGCTGCTGGTTCTCGATGAAGTCCAGTGCGGCTACGGTCGGACCGGTCGCTTCTTTGCCTTCGAGTGGAGCGGCATCACGCCGGACATCGTCGCTGTGGCCAAGGCCATTGGCGGCGGATTCCCGCTGGGCGCCTGCTTGGCCAAGGGCGATGTGGCTGCCTCCATGGTGCCCGGCACCCATGGCTCCACCTATGGCGGCAATCCGCTGGCGACCGCGGTGGGCAATGCCGTGCTCGACCGCATTCTGGCGCCCGGCTTTATCGATCACGTCAACCAGATGGGCCAGAAGCTGGCCTGGCATCTGCAGCAACTGGCGCAGAAATACCCCGACTATGTGCTTGAACTGCGCGGCAAGGGTCTGCTGGCCGGTATCAAGATTTCCCCGCCCGTGCGCGACTTCGTGGCCCGACTGCGCGATGACCATCAGATGCTGGCGATTGGCGCCGGCGACAATGTGCTGCGGCTGATCCCGCCGCTGATTGTCACCGAAGCTGACATCGAAGAAGCGGTCGGCAAGCTGGCCGCGGCCTTTGAAGCCATCGAGGCTGAGGCCGCTGCCGTTCCGGCCGGGGTCTAGTCATCATGAAGATCTGGCACGTCAGCCGCCGACGATGCAGCTTGTTCTCGCCGCCACAGGGCAGGTAACGACCGCCTGCACATTATAAAATCATAGCGACAAGAAAGAAACCGGCCCATGAACTCGACCGGCACTCCACGGCATTTTCTCAATATCGATGATTTCGACTACGCCGAACTGCGCGGCATGCTCAATGCTGCCACCTCGCTCAAGACCCGTCTGAAGGATGGCGACCGGCCCAAGCTGCTCGAGGACAAGGTCCTCGCCATGATCTTTGAGCGCCAGTCGACCCGCACCCGCGTCTCGTTCGATGTCGGCATGCGCCAGCTGGGCGGGCAGACCATCATGCTATCGGGCAATGACATGCAGCTCTCCCGCGAGGAAACCCTGACCGATACCGGTCGGGTGATGAGCCGCTATGTCGATGCCATCATGATCCGCATTCTCAGCCACGCCGATCTGGTCGAGCTGTCCGAGGGATCCAGCGTCCCGGTGATCAATGGCCTGACCCGTCGGGCGCATCCGTGTCAGGTAATGGCCGATCTGCTGACCTTTGAAGAACACCGCGGCAAGATCAAGGGCGCCAAGGTCGCCTGGGTGGGCGACAGCAACAATGTGCTGCACTCCTGGGTCAATGCGGCCGAACTGTTCGAGTGCGAGCTGACCATTGCCGTGCCCGATGAGTATCACCCCGAAAAGGATCTGATGCTCGATATCGAAAAGGCCGGCAAATGGGTCAAGCTGATCGAAGATCCGCGTGAAGCCGTCGAGAACGCCGATCTGGTGCTGACCGACACCTGGGTGTCGATGGGTGACACGGACGCTGCCGAGCGACGGCGGGTCTTGAAACCCTACCAGGTCAACACCAGCTTGATGAGCTTGGCGAACAAGGACGCCCTGTTCATGCACTGCCTGCCCGCCCATCGCGGCGACGAGGTGACCGACGAAGTGATCGATGGTCCCCAGTCGGTGGTGTTTGACGAGGCCGAAAACCGCCTTCATGCCCAAAAAGCCATTCTGTGCTGGGCTTTCGGGGTCGACGTCAACTAGACGACACGACCGTTCGTCGCCTGTGGTAAAGTTACGGCGTCACTTCTGCCAGCAGCAGGAGTGGCGTTGTGGTTTTCTCGCGGTGCCCGAAGGATCGGCCCACTGAGAGCCAGCGACCCAAAATGACGGATAAGACGACCATGACCGACAACATGATGACCTCACTGGGGCTGGATCGACCAGAGAGCGGCGACGATACCGTGGTGCCCTTCACCCTGGACAAGCTCGATACCCGTGGCCGCACCGTGCGACTGGGCGATGCGCTGGACACCATCTTGTCGCGCCACAACTATCCCGCCCCGGTCGCCCGCCTTTTGGGTGAAGCCGTGGTGCTGGCCGCGTTGATCGGTTCCTCGCTCAAATTTGCCGGCAAGTTCATCATGCAGACCCAGACCGATGGTCCGGTGAACCTGATCGTGGTGGATTTTGACGCGCCTGACGGGCTGCGCGGCTATGCCCGCTTTGATCACGACATGCTGGTCAAGGCTGCCGAAGAAGGCCGCACCAAGCCCGCCGAATTGCTGGGCAAGGGCCATCTGGCCATGACCATTGATCAGGGCGAACACATGGAGCGCTATCAGGGCATCGTGGCGCTGGAGGGCAATTCGCTCGAGGACGTCGCGCACACCTATTTCATGCAGTCCGAGCAGATCCCCACCCAGGTGCGGCTGGCCGTGGCCGAATTCACCCAGAAGGGCGATCATCGTCCACACTGGCGCGCCGGCGGCATGCTGGTCCAGCATCTGCCCGAGCATGGCATGTCCCATATTCCGGACCTGCCCGGCGATGGCGATTTCAGCAATCCCGAAACCGCTGATCCGCATTTCGAGGAAGATGACGGCTGGAACGAAGCCAAGGCCCTGATGGCCACGCTCGATGATCTCGAACTGGCCGACCCCGAACTCAGCTCGGAGCGGCTGTTATTCCGGCTCTATCACGAAACCGGTGTGCGCGTGTTCCCGCCCATGCCCGTCGTGGAGCGCTGCACCTGTTCGGCCGATCGCATCGAAGACATGTTGAGCACCAGCTTCACCGCCGAGGATCGCGAAGAAATGGCCGTCGATGGCGAAATCGAAGTGGTGTGCGAATTCTGCTCGACCGCCTACCACTTCAATCCGCATCAGTTCGACGTCAAAAACTGACTGTCAAACACGAGCGATGACTGCAAATAACTGTCGTCGCTCGTGTATTAAAGCCAGACCCGCCTTGCAAGTTGGCTAAATTTTGATCAGTATTTGATTTTTATATGTGTCCGGGCGGGGGGCATCTCAAGTGAACGCCGATCTGATGTCGACGATCGCTGCAATCCAGAAACAGACAGACAGAGTAAGTATTGGCGCAGTCTTGCGCGACGCATTTGGTGGCTATGGCTTTGATCGCTTCATGATCGCCGGCCTGCCCGTCGAAGGCGAGGATGTGCGCTCTGCAGTATTGCTCTCGGGTTGGCCCGAGGAATGGTTTGAGCGCTATATGAGCCAGGGCTATGCCCAGATCGACCCGGTGGTGCGCCACTGTCTGAACACCACGCTGCCCTTTGCCTGGTCAGAAGCGCCGGTCGATCCCGAACTGGCGCCCCAGATTGCCGTGCTGGCCCGCGAGGCCGCCGCATATGGGCTTGAGGATGGTATCTGCGTGCCCGTGCATATCGAGGGTGGCCCCCGCGGCGGCGTGTCGCTGAGCGGGCGTGCGCAGACCGTGGATGAAAAGAGCCGGCTCGAACTGCACATGCTGGCGCTCTATGCCCACGGCCAGTTGCGCTACCTCACCGATCAATTGCCACAGACCCGCAGCATTACCGCGCGCGAAGCCGAAGTGCTCAAATGGGCCGCGACCGGCAAGACGGCCGCCGAGATTGCCATCATTACCGGGCTGACCGAGCGCACTGTCGCCCAGCATTGCGAAAATGCGCAGCGCCGCCTGGGCACCAGCAACCGCGTCCACACAGTCGTTGAAGCGATCCGCCACAAGCTGATCGCCATCTAAAGACGAGCCGGGTAAACCGGCCAGAACCGTGCCTGATCCAGACTGAATATCCACGCAGCTTTCGGGGGAGAGCGATGCAGGTATATCTCGTCGTCAGACCACACCATTACCGGTGCGCCAGGCGCATCGGGCATCAGCGAAGACCTAGGCCGCCGCGCTGAGCGGGCGGTCGGCACACCGTGTCGGACGCGCTGGACCTGATCAGGGTTGTGCTGGGCACGGCTTGCGTGGATGACGCGCAGGCGCGTGCGCTGCTGGAAGATGCACTGCAAAGCGAAACCGATCCGCTGATCCATTGCGCCATCGTTTTCGGGATCAGCGAGGCCCTGGCCACCCAGCGCGCGGCGGACTGGGCCGGCCTGGCCTTCTTCGAGAAGGTGCCGCAGGGCCTAGTCGGCGAGATCGCGCCGATGCGACTGGAAAATCTGGCCGGGGTGCGCCTGTTCCGAATGCAGGTGCTGGACCGCGCTGTGGATTTCACCGCCCCCGACTTCCTGGGCTTTCTCAGGCTCAAGCGCCGCCTCAGGGAACGCCCGCCTCTGCGCCAGTCCATCTGCGTGCTGCCGCCCGCCGCACTGCGCGATTATCTGACCAATCTCGCCGCGCCCGATCTGATCGTGGCCGCCCGACAGGGTCTGTCGCAGCGCTGGCCTTATGCGGTGGCTCAGATCGAACTCACCGGGCCCGCGCGCTGGAGTTTTGCCCTGGGCCTGTTGCTGCTGCTGACCATGGCCCTGTCGGCGCCCTTTATTGCCGAAACATGGCTCTTGCCGGTCGCGCTGGCCCTGTTGGTGGCGCCCGCAGCCATTCGATTGGCGGCGCTGAGCACGCCACAGCGTCCGCTCCCGCCGCCGCAACGGCCGCCCGACGAGGAACTGCCGATCTATTCAGTATTGATCCCGCTGCACAATGAGGCCGCCATGGTGCCCCAACTGTTTGCCGCCATGTGGGCGCTGGACTATCCGGCCAGTCGGCTCGACATCAAATTCGTTGTCGAAGCCAGTTCTCACGCCACCATTGCGGTGGTGCAGGCACGGCTTGGCGATCCGCGCGTATCGCTGGTCACCGTGCCCGATGCCGCGCCCCGCACCAAGCCCAAGGCGCTCGATTATGCGCTGCCGCTCTGCAAGGGTGAACATGTCGTGGTCTATGATGCCGAGGATATTCCTGATCCCGATCAACTCTGGAAGGCGGCGCTGCGCTTCCGCGAGCAGCCCGATCTGGCCTGCCAGCAGGCACGCCTGCTGATCGATAATGGCCATCGCGGCTGGCTGGCTGCCCTGTTTGCCGCCGAATATGCCGCGCTGTTCTCGGTGCTGCTGCCCGCTCTGGCGCGCTGGCGCCTGCCCATTCCGCTGGGGGGCACCTCCAACCATTTCCGTGTCGCCACGCTGCGCCAGATCGGCGGCTGGGATGCCTTTAATGTCACCGAAGATGCCGATCTGGGCATGCGGCTGGCGCGGCTGCGATTGCGGGTGGAGACGCTGGCCTCCAACACCCGCGAACACGCGCCGCTCAACCTGCGCAACTGGCGCGGTCAGCGCACGCGCTGGATGAAAGGCTGGATGCAGACCTTCATCGTCCACAACCGCAATCCGGGCAGGCTGGTCGCCGAGATGGGCTGGGGCCCCACATTGGTGTTCGAGGTACTGGTGCTCGGCATGATCGTGGCGCCGCTGCTCCATTGCGGGCTGACCATTGGTCTGGCGCTGCAACTGGCCATGGGCACGCCGCTGTTTGATGGTCGTAACTGGGCGGTGTTCTACTCCGGCATTCTGGTGCTGGGCTATGCCAGCACCTTCGCCATCACCACGCTGGGCCTGGTCCGCACCAGAAACCTGCGCCTGCTGGGCACCCAATTGCTGCTGCCGGTCTACTGGCTGCTCATCACCGGCGCCACCCTGAACGCCCTGCGCGAACTGCTGCAGCGCCCGTTCTACTGGTTCAAGACACCGCATGATCCGGTGGAGGGGGCGTAGACGTCAGGCGTCAAACATCCCTAACCGCTGCCCATCCGCATCGAAATAATGCGCGTTCTGTGCGGTGAACGCGATGTCGATGGTTTCGCCGAGTTTGTGCTGGGCCTTGCCGGAGGCTTGCACCAGCACGGTCTGGCCTGAGGCCAGTTTGACGTAGATGAAGATCTCGCTGCCCAGATATTCGACCAGGGTGATGGTGCCGGTTGCGGTGCGGTCGCCGGTCGTACCGATGGTAAATTGTTCGGGCCGGATGCCCACCGAGAGCATGCCGGGGGCAACGGTGCCCAGAGGCAGGGCGATGTCGCCAAAATCGGGCAGATGGGCCTGACCGTCAGCATGGCTGGCCGCGATGATGTTCATCTTGGGCGAGCCGATAAAGGTGGCCACGAACTGGTTGCGCGGGAAATTGTACAGCTCATAGGGCGTGCCGACCTGCTCGATATTGCCGCCGCGCAGCACCACAATGCGGGTCGCCATGGTCATGGCCTCGACCTGATCATGGGTGACATAGATCATGGTGGTGCCCAGCCGGTTGTAGAGCCCGGCCAGCTCGACGCGCATCTGCACCCGCAATTCGGCGTCGAGATTGGAGAGCGGCTCATCGAACAGGAACAGCTGCGGCTCGCGCACAATGGCCCGCCCAATGGCAACGCGCTGCTTCTGCCCGCCGGACAGCTGGCGCGGCTTGCGCTCAAGCAATTCCTCGATCTGCAGGATTTTGGCGGCGTCAGCGACCCGGCGGGCGATTTCGTCCTTGGGCATGCGCAGATTGCCCAGCCCGAAGGCGAGATTTTTGCGCACGCTCATATGGGGGTAGAGCGCATAGCTCTGAAACACCATGGACAGATTGCGCTGACTGGCGGGCAGATCGTTGACGATGCGATCGCCAATGGCAATCGTACCGTCGGTGATCTCTTCAAGCCCGGCAATCATGCGCAGCAGGGTGGACTTGCCACAGCCTGAGGGTCCCACCAGCACGAGAAACTCGCCCGATTTGACCTCCAGATTGACGCCATGGATGATCTCCAGACTGGAATAGGATTTGCGCACATCGCTGAGGGTGACGGAGGCCATGGGTTAGTCCTTGAAGAAAAGGGGGGGGCTGGATGGTGGACCAACCACCGGGCAGCACCTCCCCCTTGAGGGGGGAGGTCGGGAGGGGGTGCGGACACCCGAATGGGTGTGGCCATCATTTCAGCCCGCTCATGGCGATGCCCTGGATGATCATGCGCTGGAAGATGACGAAGAAGATCACGATGGGCAGGATGGACAGGATCGACATGGCGAACATCGGGCCATATTGCGAGACGCTGTCCTGGCTGGTGAACATGCGCAGTGCCAGCGGCACGGTGTAGTCGTTCATGTCGTTGAGATAGACCAGCGGCCCCAGAAAATCCTCCCAGCTCCAGATGAAGCTGAAGATCGCCGCCGTCGCCATGGCAGGCAGGGACAGCGGCATGATGATGGCCCAGTAGATCTTGAACGGCGAACAACCATCAATCATCGCCGCCTCGTCCAGATCGCGCGGCAACTGGCGGAAGAACTGGATCATCAGGAAGACAAAGAAGGCGTCGCCGGCCAGGAATTTGGGCACGATCAGGGGCAGATAGGTATCGACCCAGCCCAGATTGAGGAACAGCAGATATTGGGGGATCAGCACCACGTGATAGGGGATCATCAGCGTCATCATCATCAGCGCGAACCAGATGGTCTTGCCGGTGAATTCGAGCCGCGCAAAGGCGTAGGCGGCAAACGAGCACGAGATGACATTGCCGATCACCGAGAGCACGGTGACCACGGTGGAGTTCCAGAAGAACCGGGTGAAGCTGACCGGTAGCGCATTCCAGCCCTGCCAGTAATTGCTCCACTCAAAACGGCTCGGCCAGAGCGAGAGATCGCCAAAGATCTGGTTGTCCGGCTTGAGCGAACTCGCCAGCATCCAGATCAGCGGATAGACCATGATCAACGAGGTGGCGATCAGGAAGATGTGCTTGAGCAGCCCCGCGCGCCGTGCGCGTTTGGCCCGGGCGGCGCGGTATTCAGCGGCAAGCGCGGCGGTGTTGGTCATGGCGGTATCGGTCATGGCTCAGCCCCGCTCGTTTTCGTAATGGACCCAGTATTTGGATGTCCAGAAGGCAATCGCGGTGAAGGCGGCGATGATCAGCAGCAGCACCCATGCCAGCGCCGAGGCATAGCCCATGCGCAGGAAGCTGAAGGCCTCGTTGTAGAGATAGACGGTGAAGAACAGCAGGCTGTCGAGCGGTGCGCCCGAGCCGCCCGAGATGATGAAGGCGCCCGAAAAGCTCTTGAACGCCTCGATCATCTGCAGCACCAGATTAAAGAAGATCACCGGGGCCAGCAGCGGCACGGTAATGGCAAAGAACTTGCGCACCGGCCCGGCCGCATCGATCTCGGCGGCTTCATACAGCTCCTGCGGAATGGCACGCAGCCCCGCCAGGAAAATCAGCATGGGCGAACCAAACTGCCAGACCGCCAGCACGATCAGCGTCCACAGCGAATAGCGCGGATCGCTCAGCCAGTAGGGTCCATCGCTGCCAAACAGGCGCAGCACCGAATTGATCACCCCGTCATAGTCAAACAACTGCCGCCACAAGATGGCCACGGCAATCGAGCCGCCCAGGATCGAGGGCAGATAGAATAGCGCGCGATACCAGCCAATGGCGCGAATGCCCTTGTCCAGCGCCATGGCCACAGCCAGCGCGAAGATCAGCTTGGCGGGCACCGAAACCACTACAAAGGTGAAGGTGACCTGCAGCGCCTTCCAGAAGCGCGCATCATACTGGAACATGTAGAGATAATGGTCCCAGCCGATCCATTGCGGCGGCTTGACCACATTGTATTTGGTGAAGCTGAGATAGAGCGAGGCCAGGATGGGGCCAATCGCCAAAAGGAAAAAGCCGATGAGCCACGGCGCCAGAAAGGTGTAACCGGCAAAGTTGCGGCGGAAGAATTTTACCATGGGCTCTTCTCTGAAAACGTGGCCTGGGTGGAGGCGCTGCGTCAGGGAGACCACAGGACCCCCACCCGGGTGCCGCCTCCCAAATGGGGAGGCGGTGTTCGCTATGATCAGGCGCGGGCGAGAATGGCGCGCGACTGGTTTAGGAAGTCGCTGGCGACCTCGGCAATCGGACGTTCGCCCAGCAGCACCGAGACGGCAACACGCTCAAAGGTCTGCTCGACCTCATTGGCCCCGCTTGGTGGTGGCGGCGCCAGCTTGGCGGTCTTGCCCTGAATGCCATCAAAGAAGGCAACCGAGACGGCCTCGGCCGCGGACAGATCGGGCTCCAGCGCCGCGCGTACATCCGCATTGGATGGAATGCCGCGTTCCAGACCCAGAATGCCGGTCAGGTCGGGATCGTTGACGAAGGCGCTCATGTAGGCGGTGGCCGCTTCAGGATCCTTGCTGTCGCGCGTCAGGCAGACGAACTGGCTGGGCTGCACGATCGAGCCGGGGATCATTTCGGGGGTATTGGGATACATGGCGGCAGCCAGGGTATCTTCCATCAGGCCCTGCGCCCCCACCAGCTGGTTGCTCCAGGCATAGGAGGTGGCAGTCTTGCCGGTGACGACACCCAGCTGGCTCAGCTCGGACACACCCGCCAGACCGGCCGATTCCTGACCGGCAAGCGTGGCGCCCGCATCGCGCAGATCAGCCCAGATGCTCCAGTATTCCTCGACGATGTCCTGGGTCGGACCATAACTGCCATCTTCATTGAACAGCAGCGCACCCTTCTGGGCGACGAAGTCGGAGAAGTTCTGATAGTCGGCGGTGTTGTCGTCCGTGCCCGCGACACCAGTGGCCTTCTTGATCTCCACGCCCATGCGCTTGAGATCGTCATAGGTGTAGCCAAAGGGGTCAAAGTTCTCGCCTGCGGTGATGCCGGCCTCGGCGTAGAGGCGGCTATTATACATCGCCATATGCGAGTTGGCGCCGATCGACAGGGCGTAGAACTTGCCATCCACCGTGCCCGCATCAATGGCCGACTGGTCGATTTTTGAGATATCCAGGCTCTTGCCGATATACTCGTCCAGCGGCACCACGGCGCCATTGTCGATATATTCAAACAGCACGCCATAACCCTGCTGGATCACGTCGGGCATGTTGCCGCCCGCGATCTGGGTGGTCAGCTTGGTGAAATAGTCGCCAAAGCCCAGCGTCTCGCCCGAGACCACGGTGCCGGGGGTCTTGCTGTTGTAGAGCTCGATGACACCGAAAGTGCGCTTGTCACGCTCGGGATTACCCCACCAGAAGTGGCGGACCTGACGGTCCTGCGCAAAGGCGGGCAGGCTGAATGCAGACAGCGCGGCGACGCCGGCTGTGGTTTGCAGGAATTGCCTGCGGTTGAACTTGCTCATCTTGGTTCCTCCCTATTGAGCTACGTACGTCAGATCATCTGCGGTTCGGCCCCTCACCGGGCCGCAGAATTCAGTATGTCGGGGCCACCAGAGCGGGGTCGCGTACCCGGACCAGTTCTTGTCCCTTCAGATCGAGTTGTTCATTGGGACCAATCGCGAAGGAATAATTGCCTTCTGCGGTGGTCAGCTCGCCCGTTACGGTGCTGGCGCTCATGCCGACCAGACCCGTGATCTGGCCCGTGCGGTCGGTAATGATGCGGACGCCGTGCGGCGCCGAGAACAGCGGCGCGCCGTCGCGATAGGCCGCGATATGGCTGGAGGTGTTGATCAGCTCGAAGTCCTGGCCGTCCACGGTGCGGGCATAGCCGGTTTCGTGTGCCACATCGCGGTGCTCGATCTGCTGCGGCGTCAGCCCGGTGAACCAGACTGCGCCGTCGGGGCGAGGCTGGATGCCACACAGTCGTTCGACGAAATCGAGCAGGCACAGAATGGAAGGCGAATAGACCTCGGTGAAGCCTTCAGCGCCGGTGAACGGGTTGATGGTCTGGGCAAAGCGCGTCGACTTGAACAGCGCGCTCAGCACTGGCTGCAGCACCCAGCTCAGCTCGACATGACGGTGGTGCGCCTCAAAGGCATGCGGCGCCCGGATCAGGCTGAGGAAGTTCGAGGGCCCGCACCAGCTGTTGTAATCAAAGGCCGGGTCAAACCGCGGATCATCCAGCGCCAGTGAAGTGAATGGATATTTGGCGAAGAACTTGGACGTGTTGAGCAGATAGCGCTCCAGCGCCTTGGCGAAGAAAGCATCGTCGCCAATCTCGCAGGCCAGCACGCGTAGCAGCACATCGGACTGCACCCGGACGTGGCGACCATGCCGGTCGCGGTCGTAGAAGAACCCATCTTCGGCATCAAAGCACTGGGTGAAGAGCGCCGCCGTACTGGCTTCCGCTTTGTCCAGCCAGACGTCGCCGCTTTCGCCAAGCTCCTTGGCCATGCGCGCCAGATAGAGGCGTTGGCAGGCAACATTGGCGGTCAGATCCGGCGCGATGAACGGCAGCAGCGGATTGTCGGGGTGGAAGGCTTTTGGATCATTGTTGAATGGGCTGTCGGGCACATGCCAGAACCGCGCTGACAGGTCGTGGCCCGTATCGAAGGTGCAGAATGCCTCGACGGCGCCTGTGCCGCGCGTATCGCGCCATTGCGCCAGCCAGGCGTCATTGCGCGCCATGGCCGCGTATAGGCGGGCCAGCCAGACCTTGTCGCGGCCATTCAGGCAGTAATGCGTCCACACCGAGCGAGCCAGCGGTGTCACCGTCTGGATTTGCGAGAATACCGGGCCTGTCGCGGTCAGCTTGTAGGGGAACACGCCATCGTCGCGCTGATGGGTGGCGAAGCCCGCAAAGGTGGCAGCGGCCACCGACGGGATAAAGCGACTGAGCAGTTCGGCATTGATCGTGCCGGTGCTTTCGAGCCAGCAGCCGAAATAGATGCCGCCCTCGTTCAGGATGGGTTCGGCGTCCCCGGTCGGCCTGATGCAGGCGATCAGTTCGCGCACCGCATCATCATGGCGGCGTTCCATATGGGCGGCCGACGACACGAAGCGCACGCCCGAGGCGATAAATTCGGCAAGGATATCGGGGGCATCAACTGCGCCGACGCGCGCGGCGACGTCAGTGGACCGCAACCTGTCGAGCAGGGCGAGATTGGTCGGCTGATGGTTCATCCTCGTTCCTCCCGCTCACTGGCATCGGTTGTCCGATGTCCGGGTGCGGTGTGCTGGGAAGAGGAAGAGACCTGCCCGCCAACCGCGACCGCACGGTTGAGATCCTTGCGGGTCTCTCAGAAGGTCGAAACGAGCACTGGTCCGGTTTTTCCGGTCAGACCAAATGACATTCCGCGTAGCTCACGCTTAACCACATACCCTGGCTGGGCCCTGGGCCCATGACGTGTCTCCGGCCGTTCCTGAGGGTTTGTCCCCACTCAGATGCCGGATGATTGTGCGGAGCAGCCGGTGAAGTCAATGATTTTGTTGCACTAATTCCCAGTGACTCGAATTTGTTCAAGTCTGCCAATGGGTTGGTATGACAAATCTGCCATACAAGATCGCGGCCTTTTAGCCGTCTGCCCGGCCGCTGTGATGGCTCAGGAGAGGGCGCGCAAATGGGTGCGTTCAGACACGCGCGTACCAAACACGCGATCGCGACCAGCCGCCTTGGCGCTGTACAGCGCGCCATCAGCTGTGCCGATCAGATCTGTGGCGCTGCGCTCGACAACATCGGGCATATAGGTCGCAACGCCCACGCTGGCGGTGATGTAGCCCTTGTCGCTCGCGGCATGGGGCAGACGGGCCTCGGCCAGCGCCCGACGGAAGCTTTCAGCCACCAGGTAAGCGCCATCCTCGTCGGTATCGGGCAGGATGGCGGTAAACTCTTCGCCACCAAAGCGCGCCACCACATCGGCGGGACGTTTCAGGCTCTGCTTAAGCAATTGGCTGACCTTGCGCAGGGCGTCATCGCCCGCCAGATGGCCGTAGTGATCATTATAGGGTTTGAACAGATCGACATCGACCAGCAGCAGGCTCAGTGGCGTTCCGGCGCGGCTGGTGCGGCGGATTTCCGCGTCAATGGCGTCATCAAAGGCCCGTCGATTGAGCAGCCCCGTCAGGGCGTCCGTGCGCACCAGATGCTTGAGTTCGTCCGTCGCTGTGTGCAGGTCCTGTTCGGCCTGCTTGAAGCGGGTTACATCAATGGCCACAACCATGGTGGTGCCATTGCTGGTGGGGCGCGTACGGATCTGTAACCAGCGTCCATTGGCCAGCAGAATTTCTCGCTCGCTCTCGCGGCGCAGATCGGCAAAGCGTGCGTCGATCCACTCGGCCGCTGCGGCAACTTCGGTCGGTGCGTTTTGCTGCTCGCCGGTATCGATCACTGCCTTGAGAATGTCGCGGAAATGCGCACCCGGCACGCGCAACGCCCCGGTTTCGGGAAACGCTTCGCGATATTGTTCATTGCAGAAGATCAGCTCGCCACCATTGTCGAACATGGCCAGGCCGCCGGTCATTTCGGCCAATGCATAGCCCAACGTATCACGACTGCGGATCAGTTCCTGCTGGATCTGTTTTTCGCCGGTGACGTCGCGGGTGACCCCGGCCAGCCCGATCAGCTTGCCATCAGGGTCGTGCAGCGGGACCTTGGTAGTCGAATACCAGCGTGAGATACCATTTTTTTCGATGATTTCTTCTTCGAAATCGAGCACCTTGGTATTGCCAGCAAGCACCGCCCGCTCGCGCTCAGCGGTGCGCGCCGCGCGATCTGGTGGCTCAATGTCAAAACTGCTCTTGCCCAGCAATTGGCTGGAATCGGCTACCCCGAACAGCGCCGCCGACGCCTTGTTGGCAATCGCGAAATTGCCGTCACGGTCTTTGACATAAACATAGGCTGGTGCATGGGTAATCGCCGCCGCCAGCAATTCGCGATCGGCCGATAGCCGGTACGCCCGCAGATAGACAACACCGGCAAAAGCGGTGGTGACAATGTTGAGCAGGGCCAGCGGCACAAGGGTGGGCAGGATCGCCTGGAAGGTTTCGCCCGGCAGCGACACCAGGCCCGCCGATGTCACGATGCCGGTAATCAGCGCCACTACGCCGACATGCCACAATTTGTGGGTGCGATTGCCAACCACCAGACTGACCAGAACACCGGCGCCACTCGCCAGCGCAATGCCGGCCAGTCCAGCCATCAGGCCAGCACCACCCAGCCAGAACCGGAAAGCCGCTGCGACAGCACTGCTGATCAGGGCCGCCGGCCAGCCACCAAACAGCGCGACAACGGCCAGCAGGGAATAGCGCAGGTCAAAAAACATGCCCGGCTTGAATTCGATTGCCAGGCTCATCGTAGCGATGGCGCCCAGACCCATGGTCAGGGACAGCAGAAAATTACGATAGGGGCGGGGGATTGCCTTGAGCCAGTAGCTCGCCCGCGACCAGCCCAGCACAAACAGTGCGACCACTGCCAAATTGCCTGCCAGAATTTGCCAAACGGACGCCGTCAATTGCAACTACCCTAGTCCAGTCCGAGCGATCCCGGTGTCGGCACCATGCCCGACTGAACAAGCAAGTTAACAGCCAACAGTTTGCCAAACCTGAATCAAATTCGACTTATTATTGAGGCTGTCGGGCCGCCGTCACTGCAGCTGTGAAACTGCCAATTGGCCGGGTAATTACCGCACCCGTATCGAACCGGGCGACTGCGTGCACGCCGGGCGAAAAACCGAGCACCACGATCTGCCGGCGATCCTGTGTGGGCAAAGCGAGTTCGAAAAATCCATCGCTGTCAGTATCTTCGGCGCGCGCCAGACTGATGTCGCGCGAACCGATGAAATGGGTCGAATACCCCGATTGCGGCGGCAGGATCGTCTCCAGCACGGAGCCTTTTAGCGACAGGATTTCCAGCACACCGCCAATATGGGGCGTTTTGACGATGGCGATTTCCTTGCCTGCGTCGGCGGTAAAATTGGCAATTGCCGCAATCGACAGCCAGCGATGTGACCGGCCGATGGGCGCGGTGGCGGACCGCTCGACCAGCGTGCCATCGCGCAGGCCATAGACCGCGACTGCGGCGCCGGCGCCCACATCGGTGCGGATGGTCACAATTTCGCTCGCTCCGTCGCCATCCAGATCGACCAGCCGTGGGGTCAGATCCTCAAACACATAGCGTTCAGGCAGCACGAGTTCGTGCCGGCTGCCGGTGCGATCAATCACCACCAGCGATCCGCCTTCGACCCGGTCGCCCAGAATGCCGTGGTCATAGCGCGTTGTGGGCTGGCCATACCACGCCTGGGCAACATCACCGCTGGCCGTGGCGACGCCGCCATCGGGTAGCCGTTCCTGTGCGCTCGCGGTGCCCGTCAGGACAAGCAGGGCAAACAAGACTGGGCGCAGTACACTCATGGCGTTTCCATTCGCAGTTTGGCGGCGGGCGTGGTGGACATGGCCGACCATGTGGTCGCGGCGCCGGTAACGATGGTGACCACGATTACCAGCAGCGCCACAAGGCCGAGCTGGCCGACCGGGACCATGAAGTCGATCTCCAGCAGCCAGGTCGCGGCCGCCCAGGCGCCCAGCATGGCAATGCCGCTGGCCAGCACGGCAGCGATGGCCCCGAGCAAGGCATATTCGATCAGGAAGGCCGCGATGACGTCACTGCGCTTGGCGCCCAGCACCTTCATCACCACGGCATCGGCCTGGCGTTGTTGCCGCCCGACGCTGAGCGCACCAGCCAGCACCAGAATGCCGGCCAGAACCGCAGTCCCGCTGACCAGTGCGATGGCATTGATCAGCCCGTCGAACACGGCCCGCACCCGCGCCAGCGTATCGCCGACGGGCACGAAATTGAGCTGCGGGAAGTCACCCAACAGCGCCGCTTCCACGACGCCATCAGTGCCCTCGGCAACCGTGATGGTGCCGAAATAGGATTGCGGTGCGCTTTCGATCAGCCCAGGCGAGACGATGATGCGGAAGTTGAAATTGGGGCTGCGCCAGTCGATAAGCCGGAAGCTGGCAATAGTCATTGCCAGCGGCCGCCCGGCAATGGCGATTTCAATGCTGTCGCCAATCGACAGATCCAGCGCGTCACGCATTTCCGTGCTCAGGGAGGCCTGCGGGTCGCCTGAATAATCTTCAGGCCACCACTCGCCCTCGGCGATGACGGTATCCGCGGGCATGGCCGCAGACCAGGTCAGCGCCGTATCGCCCCGGAACATGTCGGCCACATCGCGCGAAATATCATCCTCCGAAGTCGGCGGTGGGGCGCCCTTTAGCGCAGTGATGGTGCCACGCAGCATGGGGATGGTGGTCAGCGCCTCGATATCAGGCGTGGCCGCCACGAAATCGGTCAGCGCGGCCAGATTGGGCTTGTCCAGATCGAGCAGTACAAAGGCCGGGGCCTCGGTGGTAACCTCGGTGGCGATCTGGTTGTTGATGTTGGACTGCGTTGTCACGATCAGCAGCAGCAGCGACAACCCCATGCCCATCGACACCAGTACTGTGGTCGTGGGCGCACCCGGTCGGACGATGGCGGATAGAGCCATGCGCAGCAGCCGGTTGGGCGGTGGTGGGACGCGCGAGAGGATCAGTCCGAGCAGGGCCGCCGCCAGTCGGAGCAGCAGGAACGCGACAACAGTGCCGGCAAAATAGATGGCCACCAGCCGCATATCGCTGGCAATGCTCAGTGTCAGGGCAAACAGCAGGGCAAAGCCGATCAGCAGCGGTACCGAAGCAATCGGGGTCAGCCAGCTGCGCCAGTCCTGCCGCTCAAGATTGCTTGAGCCTCCCGCACGGAACAGCAGGGCGGGGCGAATGGCACGGGCATGCAGCAGCGGCAACCAGGCAAAGATGATGGCCGTCACCAGACCAATGCCGCCGGCCGCCGCCATCGAGCGCAGGTCCAGCGCAGCCGGCAGATCAAGCCCGATCAGTCCGGCCAAGAGCGGCAGGATGGCGAAAGTGCCCACAGCAATGGCGACCAGTCCGATGGCAATCGACAGCAATGACAGGAAGATGATCTGGGTCAGGAAATGCACCATGATGCGGTTTCCGCTGGCACCCAGCGAGCGCATGGTGGCGATGGCCGATTGGCGCTCACCGACATAGGCAGTGACCGCATTGGCCGCGCCCAGCCCGCCAACCACCATGGATGAGAGGGCCACCAGCAGCATGAAATTGCCGAAAATGGTGATGAAGCGGGCAATGGCGGCCGTTGCTTCGCGCGGCGAGCGGATGCGGAATTCGCTTTCGGGGAATTGCTCTTCCAGCGCCGTTTCGGCACTGGCGAAGTCTGTGTCTTCAAGCAGCACCTTGTACTGGAACTGGTTGAGCACGCCTTCCTGTTTCAGCCCCGCCAGCGGCAGGGTGGCGTCAGAGACCAGCGCCGGGGCGCCAAGCTGGAAGCCCAGCGTCGCCTGATCGGGCAGGGTATCGATAATGCCGCGCAATTGCAGCTCGAGCGTGCCGACGCGGACCGTGTCACCCGGCGCAGCCTCCAGCCGCAAAGCAGCCTGTGGTGAGAGCAGAATGCCCCAGACACCATTCTGCTGGCCAAGCAGATCGGCAGTGCTGCCGGGCAGGGCGCCGGGGGCTAGAACAACGTCACCGACCAAGGGGTAGAGATCGCCAACGCCACGCAAAGACAGAAAGGCCGAAAGATCACCCTTCTGGGCCTGTGAATTGAGCTGAACCTCGCGATTGACCGGCCCGAGCTTTTCGAGCGCACTCAGCACGTCGGGCGTAATATCGGTGCGCTGCGAGCGCAGTTCGAGATCGCCGCCCAGAATGGCGCGGGCATCGCGGGCAATGGCGGTTTCCACCGCGCTGCGCACCGAACTGACCACGCCAATGGCGGCAACGCCAAGCGCCAGACAGGCAATCAGGATGGTGAAGCGTGCCGCGCTGCCGCGCAGATCGATCAGCGCAACGCGCAGCCAGGCAATCAGCCGGTTCATGCCGGCACCGCGGTCAGTTCACTGAGTTCGCCGCGATCCATGCGCATCTGCCGGTCGGCGCGTTGCGCCAGGCTGTTGTCATGGGTGATCAGCAGTACCGCCATGCCATTGGCACGCGCTAGATTGAACAGCAGGTCGATGGCCGATTTGGCGGTTTCCTGATCGAGATTGCCCGTGGGCTCGTCGGCCAGCAGCAGTTTGGGGCGCGTAACGATGGCGCGCGCCAGACCGACGCGCTGCTGTTCGCCGCCCGATAGCGCGCTGGGCAGATGATCTTCACGTGCGGCCAGTCCGACTTCGGCCAGTGCCGCCTTGGCCCGGGCCCGGATTTCGCTCAGCGGCAGGTCGTCAAAGGCGATGTCGAGCGCCAGCGACACATTCTCCAGTGCCGTCATGGAGGGAATGAGGTGAAAGTTCTGGAACAGGATGCCGATATTATTGCGCCGCATATCGGCCAGATCGTCCTCGTTCATGCCACCCAGAGCAGCGCCGCCAACGCTGACCAGACCATCGCTGGCTCGTTCAAGCCCGCCCATGACCATCAGCATTGAGGTCTTGCCGCTGCCCGAGGGTCCGACAATCGACACCACTTCGCCCCGGCCTATCGTAAAATTGATGTCTTTGAGGATATGAAGCGCCTCCTTGCCCGACCTAAGGTGCAGGTTCATGGCTTGGGTCTGGGCGATGGTTTCGGTCATGAATAAGGGCCAGGTGCTGGTCTGAGGAATTTGAATTGGCAAGGACGGGTATTGTTTTGAGAAGTTGGGTGCATAAGACGCTTTGCGCAATGGCTGTGTTGACCACAATTGCGGCATTCGCCCCGCCGGTAGCCGCTGTCGAGCGCACGATCATGCTCTATGGCGACAGCCTGCTTGCCGGCTATGGCCTGCCACCCGAAGAGGGTTTTGCTGCCCAGATGCAGGCGGCCATGGACGCCGCAGGAATTGATGCCACCCTGCTCAATGCCAGCGTTTCGGGCGACACGACAGCTGACGGCGTGGCGCATCTGGACTGGTCGCTGTCTGACGCGCCCGATGCCATTATTCTGGGGCTGGGGGCCAATGACATGCTGCAGGGTCTGCCTGCCGCCGCAGCGCGCGACAACCTTGAGACCATGTTGAGCCGGTTTGACGCCGAAGGCCTGCCGGTGCTGCTGCTGGGCATGATGGCCGATCGCGGGCTGGGCGCCGACTATGTCGCCGCCTTTGATGGCATGTACCCCGCACTGGCCGAGCAGTATGGAGCGGTGTTCTACCCGTTCTATCTCGACGGCGTGGCGCTCGACCCGGCGTTCAACCAGCCCGATATGCGCCATCCCAATGCCGATGGCGTGGCCAGGATTGTCGAAAACCTGCTGCCCTATGTTGCCGAACTGGTGCAACGCCTGCCCTAGGGCAACAGTTTCTGCACCAGGCCGACCCAGGCCTTGGGCAGCTTGCCGAACAGTTTGGGTTTGTAATAGGCGCTGGCCGCGCGCTTGGAGATTTCCGCCAGCGTGGGGTAGGGCGCGATCATCGAGGCGACGGCTGAAAGCTTGACCTTGCCCGAGATCACCAGGCCCCACAGGGTGATCATCTCTCCTGCATGAGGCCCGACCATGGTCGCGCCGAGCACCTTGCCGCGCGGGGTCAGCACCAGCTTGATAAAGCCTTCGGTGCGCTTCTCAGTCTGGGCCCGGTCGTTTTCGGCGAAATGTTCGATGATGGTGGTGACCTCGCCATGCTGCTTGCGCGCATCGGCCTCGGTCAGCCCGGCATGGGCCACCTCGGGATCGAGATAGGTCACCCAGGGCAGGGCGGCATAATCGACCTTGGATGGCAGGCCGAACATGGCATTGCGCACAAAAATGCCGGCGTGATAGCCCGCGATATGGGTGAACTGCGGACCACCTGCGACATCGCCCAGCGCATAGACGCGGTGATTGCTCGAGCGCAGCCTGGCATCGACCTCGACGCCTTTCTTGTTGGTCTTGACCCCGGCAAGGTCCAGACCCAGCCCGTCGAGATTGGGTGTGCGACCGGCGGCCACCAGCAAGTGGCTGGCACTAATCGTACGGGTGCCGGATGCGGTTTTGACCGTGGCCTGCACACCGCCATCGACCAGCTTGGGATCGGAGAATTGCGCATTTTCGTGCAGCGCAATGCCTTCATCGGCAAACACCTTGCGGATCAGCGGCGCGGCCTCGGGTTCGTCCTTGCCCAGAATTTCACCGGCATCGACTACGGTGACGTCAGAACCGAGACGCCGGAACGCCTGTGCCATTTCCAGTCCGATCGGCCCGCCACCCAGGATCAGCAAATGGTCTGGCCTTGTCGTCAGCTCGAATATGGTTTCGTTGGTCAGTGGTTTGCACGCAGCGAGACCCGGAATGGGCGGCAGGCTGGCGCGCGACCCCGTTGCCACCACAAAGCGGCGCGCCGTGATGCGGTGATTGCCTGCGACCACTTCGGTCGGGCTGACAAAGCTGGCACTTTCCTTGAGCACGGTAATGCCCATGCCTTCAAAGCGCTCGACACTGTCATTGGGCGCAATGGCGCCGATGACGGCGTGCACGTGATCATGCACGGCCTGGAAGTCGACCTTGGGGGCCAACCCTTCGCCTACGCCCATCGCCATGGCGGCTTTGAACGCATAAGCGGTATGGGCGGCAGCGATGAGCGATTTGGAGGGGACGCAGCCGGTATTGAGGCAATCTCCGCCCATCGCGCCGCGCTCGATCAGCACCACTTTGGCGCCCAGCTGTGCCGCACCAGAGGCGGCGCTGAGCCCGGCCGAGCCTGCGCCAATGACGCAGACATCGCATTCGATCAGATGGCCGGCTTGGTTGTTGGCAGTCATGATGTTGGTCTCGCTTTGGGCAAATCGAAATGAGCGGGCTACGCTTTGAGCCAGCGGGAGCGCACCAGCTTGAAGATGGGCGGGGCGATAGCCAGCAGCGCCAGGCCCAACAGGCCCAGCGACAGGCCGGGCGTGATCAGATCGCCAATGCTGACATCGCGACCGCTTTCAGCCACCTCGATCAGCACCGTTTCCAGTCCCTGCCCAATCGAGGCATAGACCAGAGCACCGGGCAGAATGCCGATCAGCGTGGCGATGAAATAGGTGCTGAAGGGCACCTTGAGCAAAGCAGGCAGGACGTTGACCACGGCGAACGGAAAGACCGGCGCCAGTCGCAGCGCCAGCATGTAGCTGAAGGCATTGTTCTCAAAGCCTTTGGCTGCACGGTCGACGAAACCGCCCACGCGCTGCCGCAGGCTGTCGCCAAAGGCGGTCTTGGCGGCCCAGAACAGCACTGACGCGCCGATGGTGGCGCCTATTGCTGCCAGCGTGCCGCCCAGAAACGCACCATAGACAAAGCCTCCGGCAACCGTGAGCAACCAGGCGGCGGGGAAGGCCACGGCAGTCGCGACGGCATAGCCCAGCACATAGATCAGCGCTGCCAGTAGACCATTCTGGCTCGCAAACGCCTTGATGCCCTCGCGCGCCTCGGCAAGGTAATCGAGCGTAAAATAGCGCTGCCAGCCCAGCAGCAGGCCGGTGATCAGCACGCCGAGTAGAATGGCGATAGGCACAAAGCGGCTCAGGCCGCGCGATGCTGTGCCTTTGGAGGCAGCATCGGCAGCAGGGACGGGGTCAGTCATGGGTATCAGTTCTTTCTGAACGGCAGTAGCAGGGACCATTTGAGCCCGCTGGGCTGTTGTTGGTCGCGATAGGCGGCAAGTCCGATATCCATATCGAGGTGCCCCTTGGCGGGCTGATCGGTATAGGTGGCGAACAGGCGATCCCATATCGACAGGCTGAAGCCGTAATTGCTGTCGGTTTCCTGCCGGATTGTTGAGTGGTGCACCCGATGCATGTCAGGCGTCACCAGGACCAGTCGGACCAGCCGGTCGATTGGTTTGGGTAGGGCAATATTGGCGTGATTGAACATGGCGGTGCCGTTCAGGATCACCTCGAACACCAGCACCGACCAGGCTGGCGCACCCAGCGCCAGCACGATGCCGACCTTCCAGAACATCGAGATGACGATCTCGAGCGGGTGAAAGCGCAGGGCGGTGGTCAGATCAAAACCGGTATCGGCATGGTGCATGCGATGGATGCGCCAGAGCAGCGGAATCTTGTGGCTGAGCAGATGTTCCAGCCACACGGCGAAATCGAGCACGATGATCGACACCAGCGCCGCAACCCAGACCGGCACGCCGACCTGGTTGAACAGACCAATACCCTGGCTTTCGGCCCATAGTGCGCTACCGACCGCGGCGGCGGGGAAGATGATGCGCAGCACCACTGAGGACAGGATCAGCATGCCCACATTGGTGAGCCAGCGACGGGTCTTGAGCGCAGCCTGCATCTCGGGCCGCTCCAGACGCGGGTGCAGCAGTTCAATGATCGCCAGCGTGCCAAAAATCAGCAGGAAGGAGCCGAAGCGAATGATCGGCTCGGGCAGGAACAGACCATTATCGGGCATTGGGCTTCTCGCTATTGGCCGCAGTGGCGCGGAAGGCTTCGATCAATTTGTCATCAGGGGCGGCCTCATCCTGCGTCGGCCTGCCGACGCGCAGCAGTGCAACTGTCTTGGCCAGTTGATCAACATAGGTGCCGCATTTGCTGCACATCAGCAGATGCAGCTTGAACCCGGCGCGCTGGCGCAGGCTCATCTGACCTTCCAGATAATCGGTGGCTCTCTCATTGAGCTCGCGGCAAGTGAGCATGATGGTCTCCTGGGAGCGCGTACCCGGCATTGGCAAGCGCCGTCTCTAGCTGAGTGCGTCGGAGCGCGGCATTGTTACAAACAATCTCAGGCAGGGGGTGGCGACAGCACCTGTTCGAGCGCGGCCCGCACGCGCGTACGCCCGCGATGCAAAAGAATGCGTTGATTGGCGTCGGTGATGTCGAGCACCGAACAGGTCTCGGTCGCACTCAACCCTTCAATGTCGCGCAGGGTGACCACGGCGCGTTGATTGTCGGGCAGCGCATCCACGGCCGCCAATGCATGTTCCAGTGTCTGTCTGCCACCAACAATGCGCTCGGGATCGATCTCGGACCATTGGCCCGGCGGCGATAGCCAGGTGCCGTCACCGGAAAATCGGTCGGCATCCACGCCGGGGTCATTATAGCCCATATCGGTGAAGGAGACGGTACGCCCCTCGCGGCGAGCCTTGCTGCGCGCAATATTGGCGAGTACCGAAAAGCTCCACGTCTTGAGCGTTGAGCGTCCCTCGAACTCGCTGATGCCCGCGATCAGTGCCAGCCAGGTATCCTGCACGGCCTCTTCGGCCGCGGCCCGGTCGCGCAGGAAGCTGCGGGCAAAGGCGAGCATGGAGGGCTGCTGGCGCGCAACGAGTTGACGAAAGGCTGCCTCATCGCCGCGCCTGAGCGCTGCAATCAGTGCTGTCTCGTCTGTCGTGCCGCTCGCTGCCATCCATGTTCCCCCTCGACGCTACTGCGTCACTAGCAGCAAAGCCGGGCATAAGCGCCTGTCTTCGCGAGATTGTGTCATATGGCGCTGCAAGGAAAGTGCATGCTGAATGTAACATTTGGTCTGCTGGCGCGACCAAGCCGTAAGAACCTGCAGACCTCACACCAACCCGCGCGGGCTAAGCTTATGATCGACAGCTATCTTATCCCGCCACAGGAGCGGGTCTTGCGCCATCCGGCGCGCTGGCTGCTCGGCCTCGGCGTCAGTGCCAACGCCCTGACATTGACCGGTTTCGTCATCGGACTGGGCGCGCTCCCCGCCATTGCTCTGGGCAATTTCTGGCTTGCCCTGCTATTGATGGCCATCAACCGTGTCCTGGACGGGCTGGATGGCGCGGTGGCCCGGCAGGCCGGACCCACCGATCGTGGCGCCTTTCTCGATATCGCGCTCGATTTCTTCTTTTATGCCTCGATCCCGTTTGCCTTTGTGCTGGCCGATCCTGCTGCCAATGGAGTTGCGGGGGCCTTGCTGCTGTTCTCGTTCATTGGCACCAGCTCGAGCTTTCTGGCCTTTGCCGTGATTGCCAAGCAACGCGGCATGACCGCGCTCGCCATGCCCAAAAAGGGCATCTATTATCTCGGCGGCATCACCGAAGGGGCCGAGACCATCGCCCTGTTCGTGCTGATCTGCCTGTTTCCAGCGCTGTTTCCAATTGCCGCCATCGCCTTTGCCGCTCTGGCCTTTCTGACCACGGCAATTCGCTGGTGGTGGGGCTGGACCAGCTTTGACGCCAAGTGAGCACGCTATGTCGCGGAGCTGTCCATGACTGATGTGCGGCTAAGCGGCCTCGCCAAATCCTTTGGCTGATCTGGTCGTGACGCTCGTCGCCAACCGCATCACCGGCAGCAACGACGCGGCTACTGGTCGTGGCGTTGGTCAGGGAAGCGTCGATGCCATTTGGCTCAGTGGCGAAAACTTCTTCACGCTCAAGCAGCAAGACCTGCTGCTTGGCTCATTTGCCCAGGCCATCCCCAATGCCGTCAATTTCGAGTTCGATGCCGCCGATCCGCGCGCGGCGCTCAATCTCGATGATTTCAGCTGCTGACCGCGGTCTATCAGGGGCTCGCTCCTGACTATGAAGAGCTGGCCCGCATCCTGAGCGCCAGTCCGTGCCAGACCCTTTGGCAGGTGACGCTGCCCATGCTGCTGCCCGGCGTCATTGCCGGCAGCCTGTTCACCTTTCTGGTCTCGACCAATCTGTTCTTGCTCGCTTTCCTTTTGGGCAGGGCAAGATCATCACCCTGCCAACCCTGCTCTTCTCCAAGCTGGCCGGTGGCGCGCTTGATCCCAGCGCCGCCGGCATCGCCCTGGTCGCGGCGCTGTCGGGCATCGCCCTGCTGCTGGTGTCGGAACGCTTTTTTGCGCCATGAGCTCTGGCTGTCGCGCTAGCGGGCAGCGCCAGAATATAAAAAAGACAATCACGGTGCCGTGATCGCGTAACCGGATGGACCCTTCCGCCGAATGACTGGGCATGGAACCGAACGGGTTCCTTTTTGGAAGGAGATCCATCATGAATCGCATGTCTTCGCTGGCCCTGGCCGCAACCCTGCTCACCGCCGCAGCCGGCATGTCCGCACCCGCCGCTTTGGCTCAGGACACCGAAAAATGCTACGGCGTTGCCATGGCAGGCCAGAACGATTGCGCTGCCGGCCCCGGCACCACCTGTGCTGGCACCTCCACTGTCGACTACCAGGGTAATGCCTGGAAGGCCGTACCTGCCGGCACCTGCGTGTCGATGGAAATCGACGGCGACCGCATGGGTTCGCTCGAAGCCCTTGAGCGCGACGTGCCAATGACCTGATCGGTCCACGACCATATCCCGGAGATCCGTTCATCGGGTCTCCGGATCCAGTCTCAGGGAGATCACCATGCCCGCCAATCATCTGCCCGCGCGCGCCGGTCTCGGCCTCAAGCCGCAGCACTATGCCCAGATCATCGAAACCGCGCCCGATATTGGCTTCTTTGAAGTCCATGCCGAAAACTATATGGGCGATGGTGGCCCGCCACACCGCTATCTCACGGCCATTGCCGAGCGCTACCCCATCTCACTGCATGGTGTTGGTCTCTCGATCGGTGGTGAAGGCCCGCTCGATACCGCTCATCTCACGCGCCTGCGGGCGCTGATTGATCGCTATCAACCGCAATCCTTTTCCGAGCATCTCGCTTGGTCTTCCCATGACGAGAGCGCGCTCAACGATCTGCTGCCGCTGCCCTATACCCAGGCCACACTCGATACTGTCGTCGCTCATATCGATCAGGTGCAGCAGGTGCTTGGCCGCCGCATGCTGCTCGAAAACCCGTCCACCTATGTGTTGTTTGCCGAAAGCACGATCGACGAGGTCGATTTTCTCGCCACCATTGCCCAGCGCACCGGCTGCGGCCTGCTGCTCGACGTCAACAATGTCATGGTCTCGGCGGTCAATCATCAGACTGACGCCGCCAGCTATATCAATCGCTTTCCGGTTGAAGCGGTCGGCGAAATCCATCTGGCCGGTTATGACGAGGCAGAGGACGCCGTTGGCGACCGTCTGCTGATCGATGCCCATGCTTCGCGGGTCAGCGCTGATGTGTTCGACCTGTTCCGCCATACGCTGAGCCGCACCGGCCCTATGCCGACCCTGGTCGAATGGGACAACAACGTCCCCAGCTTCGATATTCTGGCTGACGAAGCCCGTCTGGCCGACGAAGCGATTGGCCAGGCAAGCAGCCAGATCCAGCGGCGCGCCTCATGAGCCCGGTCAGCCAGCAGGCCCGCTTTGCGGCCGCGGTGCAGGACCCCACGCGGCCGGTGCCCGATGGCGTCGTTTCCTACAGGGGCGATGCCGACCCGCTACGCTTTGCCGTCTATCGCAACAATGTCCATGTCGGACTGGTCGGCGTGTTGGCATCCAAATTTCCGGTTTGCGCCAGGCTGGTTGGTGATGACTTCTTCACCGCCATGGCCCGGATCTATGTTGCCGATCACAAACCGGCCACGCCGGTGATGATGAGCTATGGCGCCGACTTCCCTGATTTCATCGCCAGCTTCGACAATGCGCGCTCGGTGCCCTATCTGGCCGATATCGCCCGGCTCGAAGAAGCCTGGGCCATTGCCTACAACGCGGCGGACCAAGAACCCCTGGTCATCGCGCAGCTGGCCGGCCTCGAACCGCATTCACTATTGGAGACGCAGCTGCACGCTCATCCGGCCTGCAGCCTGATCATCTCAACCTTTCCCGTCGGCACTATCTGGTCGGCCCACCAGACCAGCGGCATTACGGTGCGGCCCGGCGCCGAAACCGTGCTGCTCACGCGCCCGCAGGCCGATGTGCAGGTCACGGTCATTCCAGCCGCCGATGCGGCTTTCCTTGCCAGGTTGCTGAGGGGGGAGGCCATTGGCGCCGCCGCTGCAGCCGTCCTTGAAACCCATGCCAGCTTCGATCTTGCCCAGGCCCTGACCGGTCTGTGCGCGCTTGGCGCATTTTCATCATCCAGGGAGGGATGACCTCATGGCCAGTCTGATCCACACCGCCCAACGCGCACTTGGCACCGCCGAGCAGCTGATTGTTGCGATTCCGCATTCTATTGCTCTGTTCGCGCTGCGCGCCGCCCTGGCCATTCCCTTCTGGCGCTCCGGCATGACCAAATGGGAAGGCTTTCTCAATCTTTCCAGTGGGGCCCGCTATCTGTTCGAGCAGGAGTTCAAGCTGCATGTGTTCGGGCAGGCCTTCAGCTATCCCTTTCCGCTGACCATGGCGTTCCTCGCCGGCCTGGGGGAGGTCATCTTGCCGGTACTGCTGGTGCTGGGCCTGTTCACTCGCTTTGCGGCGCTGGGCATCCTGGCCATGACCATCATCATCCAGCTCACCATTCCCGATGGCTTGATCAACTTCCACCTGCCCTGGGCGGCCATGGCGCTGGGTCTGATGGCTTTTGGCGGCGGTAAACTGTCCTTGGACGCGGTCATGGCCGCTTTTGGCGGTCGCCGCCGTGGCGGCGCGGTCGCCTCATAAAATTGGGAACAAAATCGACCTGCTGCCGTTAAGAGGCTGAAACCCCTGATATATCGGGCTTTCCGCGACCCAGCAGGTCGAGTTATCCACAAGGCCAAACGGCCTGCTGACAGAAAAACGCGCTCCTCGTGCGAAAATCGACAGGGGGCCGTTGACTCAAACATGGCCTTATCCTAAAACCCGCCTCGTTGAACGACGTCGAGCGAAGCCGCTCCCACTGATCAACACTTTCTGAAAGAGCAGCTGCTCTGCCGGGCGACCGGGGGAACAGCTGTTGACTGCAGGAGGATCGGCCTTCGGGTGATTTTGAAGAAATTCGAAATTGTTTGATGATCGAAAATAGGGTGTTGACAGTCTTACGAGACGTGCTTACAACCCGCCGCACTGG